>Ga0187847_10000114_pt1 | contig 92300 bp, 67 predicted proteins | sample June2016WEW_4_10_FD_132458 | JGI IMG/M metagenome (GOLD analysis project Ga0187847, IMG submission 132458) | Peatland microbial communities from SPRUCE experiment site at the Marcell Experimental Forest, Minnesota, USA - June2016WEW_4_10 | ecosystem: Environmental > Terrestrial > Soil >...
AACCCTGTGCTGCCAATACCTACGTTAAGCCCGGTGGCCGGCACTTACACAACATCGCAATCTGTAACTATCAGCGATGCGACGGCAGGCACGACGATTTACTACACCACCAACGGGACTACACCGACTACATCGTCGTCCAAATACACTGGCGCGATCACGGTAAGCACGACGGAGACATTGGAAGCAATCGCCGTTGAGACGGGCTATACCAACAGTCCAGCAGCGACCGCGGCTTATACCATCACTTCGACGCTGCCTGCTCCGACATTCTCACCGGCGGGTGGTACTTACACAACATCGCAGTCTGTAACTATCAGCGACGCAACGGCAGGCACGACCATCTACTACACCACCAACGGAACTACGCCGACTACGATGTCGTCCAAATACAATGGTGCGATCACGGTAAGCGCAACGGAGACATTGGAAGCGATCGCCGTTGAGACGGGCTATACCAACAGTCCAGCGGCGACGGCGGCTTACACCATCTCTTCGGCCCTGCCTGCGCCGACGTTCTCGCTTGCGCCCGGGACCTACTACGGAGCGCAAGGAGTGGCCATTAGTGACTCGGCGACTAACGCGCTCATCTACTACACTACCGACGGGACCACACCCACTGCGTCGTCTACCATGTATATGGGTCCGATCTGGGTGAGCTCCAACGAGACGTTTAAGGCCATTGCCATCGAGGCGGGCTATACCAGCAGCCCGATAGTCACGGCGGCTTACATCATTGCACCAGTGCTACAGACACCCTCGTTCAGCCCAACGCCTGGGACCTACTCTGGATCGCAGATGGTAACGATCAGCGACTCGAACGCCGGTACCACCATTTACTACACCACAAACGGCACCACGCCTACGACCTCGTCGATGATATACAGCGGCGCGATCACAGTCAGCGCATCCGAAACGTTGGAAGCCATGGCGGTCGAGACGAATTATACCAACAGCGCGGTTGCCAGCGGGGCCTACACCATCAATGGCAGTGCGCTCACTGGGGGCATCGAAAATTTCAGTATCACCCCCTCAGACACTTCGGCGACGGTAACACCAGGGGGGGCGGCGACCTACGCTCTCTCGGTAGTTCCGTTGTCTCCGGCAACCACATTCCCGGCCCAGGTCAAGCTGTCGGCAAACGGGTTACCGGCGGGAGCGACGTTCAGCTTCTCGCCGGCCACAGTGGCACAAGGAGCGGGCACCACGGCAGTAACCTTGACGGTCCAGTTGCCGCAGGCCACGTCGGCCATGCAACGGTCAGATGGTATTGACGGCAAGCTAGCTTCCCGGATGGCCCCACTTGCGCTGGGGCTGCTACTGCTGCCCTTTGCGGGCAGGATGCGCCGGGCCGGCAAGCAGTTGTGTCGCACGATTCCGACGCTGTTGCTGCTCGCTACAGCCATCGCTGCCGTGACCGGGCTAGGCGGTTGCGGATCAAGCGATTTCTTAGGGCAATCACAGCAATCCTATGCGGTGACTGTGACCGGAGTGTTGGGCACGGTATCGCAATCCACCACGGTCATGCTGATAGTCAAGCAGGAATGAAGTCCCGCAATGGGATCGAGATGCGAGGTTGAGAAATAGGGAGAATGGAGAGGCGTAGTTCGGTGGCACGCCATCAGAATGTAATCTGATGGCGTGCCACCGAACTATATCGGCAACATATGTGAGTTCCAGCGGGATTCCGCTCGGTGGTCGGCGGCAGAAAGCACTCCGGCGAAATCCGCTTCATGGCGGCGAATCTCGAAGATCCTCTGTAGATTCTAGTTGCGCAGAGGCTGCGACTTATCTGCCCGTACCACCTAGCCGCACCCGGAAGCCTACCCGCGCGACGCGGGGCATGGAGAGAGTGGTCGTGGGAGTTTTAGCAACTTCGATTTGGCGGTCAAACAGGTTTTCGCCGGCCGTGAACATCTCGAAGCGTTCACCGAAGTTGTGCGAAGCGTAGGCGTCCAGACGGAAATACCCATGGAGTAGCGCGGCATTGGCTGCATCATCAAACTGCCGGCCACTCAGCCGGCTTTGCAGATTGATAGTGCCAATTCGCGGTTGGTAAGCGTGCATGTTCAGCGTGGCCATGTTGCGGGCGACCTCGGGAATCCAGTTGCCCACGAGCGAGGCTTCGAGATTGTCTTGCGTCACTGTCCCATGAGCATATTGATATCCGCCATCAATGGCCATCCAGCGTCGAGGTGCGAGCGTAAAGTCCAAGGCCACGCCGCGGCTCTCGATCTGACCAAGATTTTCGCGCTGCAAAAGGATTGGAGAAGACTTCGCGTTAATAATCACCGCAGTAATGGGTCGATTAACCTGGGTGAGAAAGTAGCTGGAGCGAATGGTGCCCCAGCGCCACTCGGTGGCTAGTCCAGCCTCCCAGCCGGTGGCGCGCTCGCTGAGCAATGTACCGTTGGGAAGAGTGAGCTGGTTGCCCACTTGGGTGGAGCGGTAGAGTTCGTTGGGAGTGGGCGAGCGGAAGGCGCGGAAGCCAGAACTGGAGATTGCCCAGTGATTCCAGAGCTTGCGCGCAAGACCAAGACGGGGATCGAAAACCCGCTGGTCGAACTGCGGGGGTTGGGTGGCAGATGGCGTCCAACTTGACCCGCTCCACGATAGCTGTTGGCCGTCATAGTTCTGGAACCAGTCCATGCGGCTGGAGGCGGTCATCGTCCAAGCGTGCCTGACCCACATCAACTCGGCATAAGCCGCGGAGTCTCGTTGATGATCATGCAGATTGGTCAGGGGTGGGGAGCTTACAAAGCTCTGCTCCCGATCCCACACGCGGACATCGTGCGTGTCGGCCCCTGCCACAATGAGCAATCCCGCGCCTAGCGGCTGGCTCCAATGGGCTGTGGCGCCTAACTCGTTGTCAGGAGTTAGGGAGAACTTGGTGAGCGTCTCGCTATTGCGCAAAGTGGTTGGATTCGCGATGTTCGAAAAGGTCTGGCGGTAATGCTCCGTCGAGCCGTAGAGTCGCATGGTTAAGGAACCGTTGTGCGGACCCTGCCAATCGCCGCCTGTTGCGTATCGCCAGAGACGAGTTCCGTTGGTCTGGAGCGGAGTTCCGTTGTTGCGCGCCTCGTTAAAGCCGCTTCCTCGCACAAAGAGCCGAAGCCGGCTGGCAGTGTCGTGCTCAGCGAGAATTACACCGTTCTGGCTGTGCATATTGGAGGCAATGTCCACCGGGCCGCGTTGCCACGGAGCCTCCTGGATGTAACCATCGGTGCCAAGAACGCCACCGTCGAACATTAGACCCCAGACTCCGCGTTTGGCCTGGAGGCTCATGCTGTCGTCGAAGGTGCCCTCCGCGCCGTAGCTGCTCCTCAACTCGGCTAAATCGGATGTGGGCCGCGATGGCGCGAGGCTGATGATGCCGCCGATGGCACTTGATCCATACAGGTCGCTAGCGCCGCCGCGCACCAGCTCAATGCTTTTGACCGAGAGTTCCGGCTGCTCTTCCCAGTGAATCCACCCGCCGAAAGGGTCGTTGAGCGGAACATCGTCCTCGGTCACCAGTGTGCGGCTGGCCGACGTAGAACCCAAGCCACGCAGGCTGACACCTTGCGAAGATGGATTTGCCACCAGTGAACTGGAGCGGCGAAACAATTCGACGCCGGGCAATTGGCGCATCTCGCCATCCAGCGTTATTGCCGGAGTTGTGTCAAGCGCAGTTTGCGAAAGCAGCCGCGAAGTAGTTGGGCTCTCCAGCGCGCCCAGCGGCGCGCGATAGGCGGTCACTGTAACTTCTTCGTTGGTTGAGGCAGGTTTCAACCGAATCGCCGTATCGGCGCTAAGTTGTAAATGCTTCTCGAAAAATCCCGCAGCGGCTACGCGTAAATTGCAGGAAGCGGCACATGGGACAGCCAACCTGCCTTCATTGTTAGTGCGACCGAGTTGGCGGCCTGCCTCATCCACGACCGTCGCGCCCGCCAGCGCGGCGCCGGAGCTATCCTCCACCGTCAGAGTCAAAGCCGTCTGTGCGCTAAGGTGCAATGGAGCTGCCGCGGCCGCGGCCAGCGCCAGACCGCCAATCAACAGTCTTTGTGCGCACTGCTGCATGGCTGCCGCTCTCCGATAGAGTGATTTTTTCGCATATCTTGTTTTGTAACTTGATCAAAAGATCCCTGACCAGGTTATCAGTCTTGTAAGTTGTCCGAGCTAACTCAGCACGGAATTTCTTAGTTGTCGCAACCCCGCAATGGCGTGACGAACACCCGGCGTGCGGTCAAACCAGCGAAGGTCGTAAATGTCTGATCGAGAGCTTCTTTGATATCCAAGCTGCGGAGTGGCAAGCAGTGTGAGTCTATGTGGAAATGCTGCTCGGAACCAACTGTATGCGCCGTCGACGTGCATCGGTCCACCTTGCAGATCCCCACCTGGCCGCGTGAGCAGTTTTTCAAGAAAACAAACTGCTTCGCCGATTGCTTGTCCCCGAAAACCGACAAAATGCGCAGTCTGAATCGGGAGCGAAGGATCTGCATGGATCAGTGCTTCGCGGCTCTCTGGCTCCAAGGAAGAAGGAAGAACATAACCTCCGTAGAACACGCTCCAATCCTTGCGCTCCAGTTCCTCCACCACCGTTCCAATTTTCGTGGGAAAGTCAGGAACGAAGTTAAGATCGTCCTCAAAAATCAATATTCGTTGCAGATTTTGAGTGCGTGCCTCTTTCAAAATTCCCAAATGACTAAGAAAGGCTCCGCGCGCCCCTATGCTGGGGAAGTCGCCCGGTGCTTCCGGCCGAACGGCTTCAAACAGCCGGACAGAAGAGCTGCGAAAGCCAACTCCAATTTTCGACAATTCGCGTGCCATTTCCCGGCGCCGATCCCCCCTTTGGGGAAGATTGATGACATAGAGTCGCTCAAAGTATTCTGTAAGTCTCATAGGATTCCTATCGCAATTGCTTGAAGACCGCATTGAAGGTTGAAATGGCTTGTGGCGCGCGCCGCATCTCCTCGATTTCAATCGGCGGGCCTCTCCTTGTACTCGATCAGTTTCTGCGCCTTTCTCCGTCTCTTGCTCAGTTCATATTGTAGTTGTCCCATGAGAATTGGAATTTGCTGCAAGTGAGAATGAATTCCATAGAGCACCAGAATTCCTGGCGTGGCCCGCTTCCATCGAGCCTTCCACGCCGATCGCAACGACAACAACAACAGCAGCGCGAGCCAGAGTGCAACGGGAAAAACTCCAAAGTGCACGCTGGCGACGATAGCGGCGGTCAGCGAAACCAGCCAGCAGCTCCCGCGAATTAAATTTCGTTTTCGGTCTGAGGTCCAGAACGGATCTGTGCTGTTCCTGAATCGCTCCGACACTTCGGCATAAGCATGGCCAGCCCTTGTAGCGCGTTTCCAATACTGGCTCCATCGAGTGATCTCTAAATCGTGCCCAGTCATGGCGTGGTCAATGTGCAGGATGCTGAATCCCCGCGCTCTTATGCGCCGGCAGAGCTCGGGCTCCTCGCCGGCGATCAGCCTCTCGTCAAAGCCTCCCGTTTCTACGAGCACCTCGCGGCGCATCAACACGTCGCCGCCGCAGAAATCCGTAAGTCCCGGAGGGTACACCCAGTCGAGGTCGAGTACGCGATTGTATATAGATGCTTCGGGATGGATTTCGCGGCGGTGCCCCCACACAGCCGCAATCGAAGGCTCTCGCCGCAAGGCATCGCACGCCGCCTGGGCAAACTCAGGGTCGAGCACTGTATCGCCGTCTAGGAAGAGGATCAGATCGGATGCTGCACGCCTCCAGCCGGCGTTGCGCCCGATCGCAGCTGTTGGCCGCTCCGGGTGAACCACGATCACGGTTGCGCCATGCTCGGAGGCTACTTCAGGGCTTCCATCGGTCGAGGCGGAATCTACATAGATCACCTCAACGACAGCGACGCCCTGCACCAGCTTAATGGACTCAAGGCATCTGGCCAGCCGCTGTCCCTCATTGCGCCCGATGATGACGATCGAAAGCGAAGGCAACACAGCGTCTGCGCAATGGGGTGAAATGCTCTCAGAGATTTCTTGCATACAACTCCCGTTCTTCGGTCGTCTCGGCATCCACCATTTCCTCGCTCGTTGCTGGAGACGCTGTCTTTCGCCGAAGCACTCGCGCCGGAACTCCGACCGCAATGGAGTTGGACGGCACATCAGTGAGGACTACTGCGTTGGCTCCTATCAGCACATCGTCCCCAATTCGGATCGCACCCAGGATCTTGGCCCCGGCGCCTATATCTATGCGGTTTCCGAGAATGGGCGCGCCACGCTGACCGGCATGCTTCAGTCCCACGGTGACTCCATTGCGAATCACGCAGTCATCTCCAAAGACGGCGTCGCCGCTGATGACAATTCCTCCGAAATGGTCGATGCGAAATCGCCTTCCCAATGTAACTTCACAGGGAAGCTCGATTCCTGTCAGTATCTCGGAGACAGGCTTGAGCACTTTATAGAGAAAAGAAAAGGGCGCCCGCAACCAACGCCAGCGAATGGTGTAACGCCACCGTCCATAGCGGTACACAGCCATGGCCCACAGGCCCTGACGGGAGAGTTGACGGTCGTACGTGCGCCAGTCCTCACGGATGTTCTGGAACAAACCTAACCTCAATCTTGCGGGGTGTCCGCAGTTTTGAAATTCAGATTCAGCTGCGCGAAACAGCGGCAGCATCGACCGCTCGCGCCGGCACTCCCACCACAGTTACACCCGGCGGCACATCGTGTGTGACCACGGCATTTGCCCCCACTGTCGCGCCGTCCCCAATAGTGACACCGCTCAGTACGGTTACGCCGCGCCCGATCCACACCTCGCAGCCGATCACGATGGGGCGCGCTATGTGTCCAGATTCGCGAATTGTCAAACCCGGAATCCGTACATGATTTGAATCGCGAATACCCGAATATTCGCCAATCATCGTTCCGTCACCTATCGTGATCTCAGCTCGCGAGACAATGTGAACTCCGCGTGAAAGCACGACGCCGTCGCCGATCTCAATCGATCCGTTTTCCTCAGTCTCCAAATATAGCCCGGGATACAATAGCGCTTCCCGTCCAAAGTGAATCATGCCCGTGCCATGCACTTCCGCCGGGCCCAGTACCACGACCGAGGTATCGAGCGGCTCAACCAGCTTGGACGAAAGCAGGGCGTGGTTGCGGATGTGCGCTATGTTTCGCCGCAGACTGGCCGTTGCCCGGTAAGCCGCAGACAAGAACGACGTAAGCGACGACTTAAGCTTGCGGCGCATGGAATCTTCAGTCAAATTGATCTTCCCACTTTCGTCGAGTATCCTTCGCCAAAGGCTCTTCACCATGGCTGCTCCGGAGAAAAGCGTCCACCTTTTGTTTCGCGCCATGCCGTGTTCATGATCGAGATCATTGATTGATCGACGCGAGCGCTGGCACGGCGATCGGGATTCTTGCTCCAGCGTCTGCGCTGCGACCGTAGCCAATACCAGACCGCCTCGACCGCCATAGCGCACCATGCGGATGATCCATGATGCTTCCGATAGTAGAGCAGCATGCTTCGCATGCGCCAGAGAGTAAGCTGCGCTCCGGTTCTCGAGAGTTGAAGCGACCTAACCTGACGCGAGGATTCTCCACCGATATGCACGACGACAATATCCGGCCAATACCAGATTGAATACCCCTCGTTCTTGATGCGTTTACAAAAGTCAACTTCTTCGTAGTAAAGGAAAAAACGCTGGTCGAAGGGGCCAACTGCCGCCAGTGCCTCGGCGCGGATGATCGAATACGCACCGGGAACCCAGTCGACCTCTGCAGCTTCCATGGGGCTAGCCCAAGTACGGTCGGTGTGCCCAAAGAAACGTGAGTGCGGAAAACGCGCTGCAAGTCCGGAAAGCACAATCAGATCGCTGACGACCGTGGGAAACATGCGCGCCGATGGCTGCCACGAGCCATCGCGCCCGATCAGTCGCCCGCCACCAAGTCCTGCGTTGGGGGTCGCGTCCATGTGTGCCACGGAGCGCTCTAGCGATCCTTCGCTCAGAAACGCGTCGGAATTGAGGAGCACAATGTAACGTCCGGCCGCCAACTTGAAACCCAGGTTGTTTGCGGGACCAAAGCCCAGGTTGATTTCACTCCGCACCAACAGCACATTCGAAAACTCCTGCTCAACCATTGCGGGAGATCCGTCCGTCGAAGCGTTATCGACCACAATGATCTGGACGCGCAGCGAGCCTGCTTCGCGATAGGCCGAGTGCAGGCATTCCCGCAGCACATTGCGGGTGTTGAAAGACACGATGACAATAGAAACGTCGAATTGGAATGAGGACAGATTTTCAGTATGCATAGTTTTTCAAAGACTATTAGGCGCGCGTTCTCGAAACACACGAGCTAGCGAGCCTACATTGAGCGGCAGGTTGTAGAGATCGAGCACCCGCTTCGAACCAGCAACTCCAAGGCTGCGCCGCAGTAGCGGATCTTCAATGAGCCGTTCCAGCGCCGAGGCCAGAGCCTCAGTCGAAGAGGCAGGAACCAGCAGCCCATCGAGCCCATCGCGAATCAGCTCCGGAATTCCGGCGATGCGGGTGCTCACGCAGGGAATCTCCATCGCCATTGCCTCCATCAACGCCACGGGCACGCCCTCTGCGAAACTGGCCAAAGCGAAGATATCCGCGCTCTCAAGCAACTGCCGCGTCTCGTCGTGGCTCTTTGCTCCCTCGAAGATCACCGCAATATTCTTCTGCTCGGCGAAGGCCTCCAAATGTTCACGGTCCGGCCCCGCGCCTACTAGACGTACCCGGAGAGAATGGCCTTGGGAGAGCAGGATTCCGCAGGCCCGCAACAGAATAAGCTGGCCCTTCGACGGAACCAGCCGCCCCACGCAGAGTACTTCCAGCGTGCGCTCCGTCTTAGGCTGTTCACGCATCGGACAGAAGACATTCGGATCGATCCCCAACCGCACCACATGCATTTTGTCCCAGTGTTCAGGGGCTGAAATGCGCATTAGCTGGCTGCGGCAATAGTCACTGATACAAAGAATGAAACTCGCGTGCTCGACTTTCTGCCGGAGGTAGAACTTCTCAACATCATAGAATTCGTCGGGACCATGAACGGTCAGTGAGTAGGAGAATCCCCAAGCCATGGAAGCCAACATGCCCACCGTCGCAACTGGTCCGCAGAAGTGAATGTGCAGATGACGATGACCGCGCGAACGCATCCAGTCGCCCAGGATAAGCGCCTCCGCGAAATAGAAAAACGCGAAGAGAGTTGCGCTGAGATCCCATCGCCCCAAGCGCATAGCAGCCACCAATCCGCGGATAAATACTCCAGGTCTCAACAGAAGCGTCTTCGCCGCAACCACCGCTGCCCATGCGGCGCCCGTAGACTTGATATAGAACGTCTTCTCTGCTTCTTCAACCTCAGCCGCGGGCATTGCCGAGCGTACGCGGTCAGGCTGGTTGATTGAGGCGACCTCGACCGTGAAGCCCTGCTTTCTCAGTTCGCGTATTTCATTCAGAAAAAATGTGTGTGAAACAGCAGGGTAGCGGCTCAGGAGATAGACGAGCCGCTTTGTTGCCGCCGCACTAGGGGCTTTAGCCGTCGTGACCTCAGTGGTGGGCGCGGAGTCTGTGCGCAGTTCTCCATCCAGAGCCATTGCCGAACTCCCGGCGTACAGTTTCGTGTTTTGGAAATTCGCGTCCATACGTGACCGGAACCACCTTCAGTTGAGTTCGGAAACTGTGGCAGAAGAAGTACGATTTTCTTCAAACTCTTTGGGAACTTCCGAGTTTTCAGCAAGCGCACGATAAATGCTGATTACCTGGTCGACCTTTCGCTGCCAATCAAAATCGCGAACAGCGCGTTCGCGTCCAGCGGCGCCCATAGATTTCCGCAGTGCAGGAAAGTCGATCATCTTCTGCATGGCTTCAGCAAAGCCAGCCACCAGGATCGAGTGGTTCTGCGGCTCCACAAGAATTCCGCATGAAGCGTCCAGATAGTCCGCCGGACCGCCCCAGTTGGTGGCGATCACTGGCTTGCCCATAGCCATGGCTTCCAACACCACAGCGCCTCCGCATTCATAAAGACTCGGCAGTACCAGCGCAACAGAGGCTCGTAGACGGGCCGCACATTCCTCCTGCGTTAGCCAACCGGTGAAATGAACGCGGTCCTTTACCCCCAACTCGCTGGCCAATGATCGCCAGGTTTCCAACATAGGTCCAGCGCCGATGATTTCCAGTTCGGCGGATGGAACCTTACCCAGCGCCCAAATCACAACATCCACCGCTTTCCAATCGACCAGGCGTCCGAGGAAGACAAAGCGGGGACTCACGCTCTCTTGGTCGCCGACAGCTCCCTGCCAAAGGCCAACGTCGATTCCGTTCTCCACCAGTTCGATTACCCTGCCACGAATACCCGAAGGCAGAGCCCGACGGGTACGTTCATTGGCCACCAGCACGACACTAGCATATTTCTTTCCTGGCAGCAGCGTGTTGACGGCGTCCGTAAACAGCCGGACAAAAGCAAGCAATGCACGGCTCATCCACGACTCGGAGCCGCGAAATGCGGGCGGGTATTCCATCCCGCCGTTCAGCGGTCCGATCACCACCGGTGCACCGAGACCAAACAGAGCAGAAGGAAAGCGTGGGGCGACCGGAATTGGCTGGTGTATTACATTGATCTGCTGGTCACGGACCAGTTGGCGTACGACCCTGCGTTGACAGAATTGCGTAATGAGCTGGTTGAAAAGTCCCAACGTCGATTCAGACAACCGTCTGGGCAGATAACCACTGAGAGAGAAGAGCAGCTTTTGAATCCATAGGTCAGGAATGAACAGAATCCGGTCAAGGTCATTCGGAAATAGCTCCGCAACTTCGCCCTGCGTGCGCGAGTGGACGCAGAGCCAGCTCTCGATGCCGCGCGACCGCAACAGGCGAAAGTAGTGCACGGGAAGGATGGCCTCGCCGCCGAAGCGTGTCGAGGCGTGTTCGGCGACAACACAGATTCGCATAAAACTCACGCGGTACGGAAGATTTGGTAGTAGCCCACTGCCTGGAGCATGCGCTTGAAAACTAGTTCACGCGCATAATGTGCTGGTGTCAGTTCCACAAATGGAAGGGTGCGACCCGGTTGGGTGTGCGTGGCCCGGCCATCCAGCAGCCCAGTTTCCCGAGCAGCATGAAGCCACCACTTTGCCTCGCCGCCTGCGTGAAAGCATTTCAGGCTAGGCCAAGGTTCAGACTTGAGAATGTGCAGGCCGCTTACGCCCAGTTTCGTCACCACTCGTTTTGCCGGCGAACGGCGCCAGCACTTCCAATAGAGAGGATCGAGGTGGCCTCCGCCGACGCGCATGGCTAGAGCTGCCCACACAATCGCTTCAACATGCATAATGCGCGGCAGCTTACCGCCACCCAGCTTGCCTACCAACCAGTCCATCCAATCCAGATCCGCTGACGCGCGCCAATGCGCGACCCCAATATCCACGTGGTGCGCAAGCCTTATACCGCCGTTGATGGCCGTGCTGACCACCTCAGGCGGAAAGAGGCAATTCGGCCGCTGCCACATCAGCAGCAATCCATTCTCAGGTGTCGGCTCAAACTGAAAGCGGTTTGGGAAGTAAAGGTCGGGGTCGAGCAGGACCAGCTCTTCACCAGGATCACTCACCAGCAGCGGGTCCGTAATCTTGCGCCAACAGGGGTGCCCGCGACGGAAAGCGCGCAGATTGTTGTGGCCCGCGAAGAGCGCTTCCTCACGTGCGGCTAGATCTTGCTCAGAGTACACCGTCCAATGATGCGCCTTGGCATCCAGTACCGCCAAGGTCTCCGATAACTCATCCTTGTCCTGCGTCGAGTCGGTGATGAGACGCAGGTGAAGCGGCTCAACTGAGTTACAAAACAAGCTCTCCAGCGCATCTCTGGCATAACTCAGAGAGCGAGGTGAGAGCACCATATACACGTGACGAATGATTGGCATCGAGCGATTTCCTGGTCACTTTCCAGTTACTTTGCTATGATGGCGGGCTCCTGAATACGAACCTCGGCCGCATCAGATCGTTTCAGAGTGGACTGTTCCAGGCGGGCTCGAATCTGTGTCGCCAAAACCTGAATATTCGGTTCCCGGAATATCAAATCGTGATCGCCGGGCAGTTCATATACCTCAACACCGCCCTTCGCCAACGGCGTCCATCCCAGGTCCATCGGCAGACGCGGGTCGGGCTGGATGGCGGTGCGGAAGAGCGATACCGGTCCAAGCCAAGGCCGCGCTTCGTAGTTCATCGCCGCAACCCACGAAATATCATCTGTGCTCTTCATGAACGAAGGTACGGAACGAAAACCGAGAGCGAAGGCTGCCTTGTAGATCCAGCGCAGGATTCGTGTAACTAGCTTTTCATTTAGATAAGCAACCTTCTGACGCACTGAAAGAGAACCAAAATTCCCCAAGAAGCGCGCGATGCGGCGGTCAAGCCGCGTACGCATCGAATCCTGCCGTTGCGCCACAAACATGCAATCGCGCTGCCGGCTATCGAGCAAGCCCAATAGCTCTACTTTCTCTCCCAGTGCGTGCAACCGATGCGCGATTTCCAGGGCAATTGTGCCGCCAAAGGAGTATCCAAGAAAGTAATATGGTCCCTTTGGCTGGATTTCCCGAATCTCGGCCAGATAATACGCGGCCTGATCTTCCAGGCGAAGCAGCGCGGGTTGGCCAGCCAGCAGGGACTGCGCCTGTATGCCATAGACCGGTCGGTCGGTCCCTACAAGCATTGCTAGCTGATAGAAGCGGATAATATTTCCTCCGGCGCCGTGAATGATAAACAGAGGGGCTTCAGATCCATTCGGCTGCATGGGTACGATTGAGGAACCCACGTTAGCCGCAAGGCGATTGCGAACCAGTTCCGCCATCCGCTCAACCGTGTGGCCAGTGAACAGAGTGGCTAAGCCAAAATCGAGCGAATAGGTCTTATTGATTCGGGAAACGATTCGCATCGCGGCCAAAGACCGCCCTCCGAGATCGAAGAAGCTATCCCGAATGCTGAGGTTCTTGATCCCCATCGCCGTCTCCCAGATTGCTGCAAGCTGCGACTCCAACAGATCGCGTGGCGCCAAATGCTCTTCGCGCTGCTTGCCGGAGGCCAACACTTCCTGATTCAGGCCGAAGCTCCGATGCCCATTCCGATTGCCGGGCTCTGCGTTACCACTTGACACCGCCATCGGCTGTAGCCCGTTATCGCCCTGCTTCGAAACTTCACCTACGGGGCTTTCCGCATTCGACAACAAGGTTTCAAGGGTGCGCACATACAGCTTCAGAATGCGTTGGATGGTCGAAACACGAAAGAATCCTGGGTCGTATTCCAACTGCAGACGCGGACCTTCGTTGCGCTCCACGATGCTCAACATCAGATCAAACATTGTTCCCGGACTGACGGAACGCAAGGGGACAATCTCCAGAGACGGCGTATGCTGGGCCTGCATGAACGCCTTTTGATAGATAAAATACACTTGGAGAGAAAGCTGGTTCTGCGCACGCGAGAAAAACTCGTCTTCGTTCAGATCCTCGAAGGGAAGGCTCTGATGAGCTACCGCGCCTAGCGACCAGATGCGAGTGCGGTCCAGAATCTTCCCGAGACTGTCTTCTTTCTCCATTCGCATCCGGATAACTTGAGGATTGGAGAAGGGCCCGATCAAGTCTTCCGTTTCCGGACGCCGGTTGGCGCAAGGCGTGCCGATAAGAATGTCTCCCTGGCCGGTCAGCCGGAAAAGCGTTGCAGCGTAGACCGAGAGCAGCAGCATGTAAAGCGTCACTCCGCGGGCCGCGCAGAAATCCCGCGCCTGATGCGCTAGTTCCGGAGCCAGCAGAAGAGTCTCAATGTCGCCCCGTTCTTCGCGTCCGCTCTCGGGAAAGTCTCGCTGGATGCGAAGAGGCGTAAAATCCCCGCCCAAAGTATCGCGCCAATACTCCAGAGATTCCGTCGACTCTCTTCCTTTTCTCCATTGGTCCAGCCAGACCGCGAAATCGCCGAACTGAATTGGCAGCTCTGGCAGCGCTGCGGGAATATTGCGCGCCAGACCGTCGTAGATGGCGGCAAAATCCCGAAGCACGACCCCGTTCGACCATCCGTCGCACACGCTGTGATGGATGGTAAGCAGAAGAATATGCTCGCCGGCTCCCATTCGAATCAACCGGGCGAAGAACAGCGGTCCGGCTTCCATATCCATCTGAATACGGGCTTGCCGCTGGATGATCGCGCCGGCTTGCTCTTGACGCGCATCATTCGGCAGATGCTGTAAGTCGTCTACTGGCAAAGGTACTGCGAAAGGCGGACGAATCACCTGAGACAACTGGTCATCCACTACCTCGAACGTGGTTCGCAGCGACTCGTGGCGAATTATCAGCTGAGTTAGCGCGGCGGCCGCCAGATTGGGATCAAGCTCTCCCCGGCATGTCCATGCGATCGGCATGTTCAGCGCGTGATTGCCGGGGCGCATCTGGTGCAGCAACCAGAAGCGCATCTGGCACGGTGTCGCTGGCATCACAAAAACTTCCGGTCTCGCTCCTGTCGTGCTATGCTCGTCCTCCGAAGAGGGATTGATTTTGTCCATTGTGCTTTCCATCAGGCCTTCATTCTCCGAAATTTCTCTCTGGAAACAGCGGGAATTGCAGGGCCGGTGGGGAGATGCTCGGAACCTTCGGTCCTGGTTTCTCCAAGAACACTAGACAGATTGGCGATCGTGCGGTGTTGGAAAATTTGCGCGGGCTGGATTGGCAGACCCTCCCGTCCAGCACGCGCAGAGATACGGAAGATCAACAGAGAATCGGCACCTAGTTCGAAGATGCTGTCGGTGATGCTGACTCGATCGAGTTTCAGAACATCGGCCCAAATCGCCGCCAGCTTCTCTTGCTGTGGTGTTGACGCAGGGGTGAATGTCCGCTCCTGTGTCTTGCCGGCAAAAGCAGGCTTCGGAAGAGACTTGCGGTCGATCTTGCCGTTGGCGGTCCGGGGCAGTGCTGGCAGCACCGTAATTACGGCCGGGTGCATATACTCAGGCAGCTTCGCGGACAACAGGGAGTGCAGTTGCGCGTCCAAGTCCACGGGCGGCTCGGCCAATGTTGAGTCTACCCAGGCGGCCAGCCGCTTGTCTCCAGGCCCGACTTCGACGGCCGTTACCACCGCATCGCGTACCGCGGGATGGCTGGCCAGTGCGGCTTCGATTTCGCCCAGTTCAATCCGGAAGCCCCGCACTTTCACCTGGAAATCGGTCCGGCCCAGCAACTCGACGTGACCGTCCCTGAGCCAGCGCGCCTCATCGCCGGTGCGATAGATCCGCCCAGCGCCAAAAGGATTGGACAGAAACTTTTCCGCAGTCAGTTCAGGCCTGTGCCAATAGCCGCGCGCGAGTCCCGCGCCACCAATGAACAGCTCACCCGTCACGCCTACCGGCACCGGTTGCATGCGCTCGTCGAGCACGTAGAACTGGGTATTGGCAATGGGCGGTCCAATCGGAATTGGACCTGTCTTTTTTCCCAGTCGGGTGGCCGAAGACCAGATAGTCGTCTCCGTTGGCCCGTAGACATTCCATACTTCATCGCTCGATGCCATTAGCGAATCGGCCAGATCGCGTGGCAAGGCCTCGCCACCGCACAACACTTTCAGCCGCGGTTGGCCGTTCCATCCCGCTTCCAGCATGATCCGCCAACCGGCCGGAGTTGCCTGCATCACGGTCGCTTGCGAATCCTCCACCACCTTCAGCAGTTGGTAACCGTTGAGAACCTGCTCTTTGGTGGCGATCACCAGCCGCGCGCCTGCCATCAGAGGAAGGAAGAGTTCCAGCGCCGCAATATCGAAGGACAGCGTCGTAACTGAGACGAGCGTGTCGCTGCCGGTCAGGCCTGGTTCTCGCTCCATGCTGCGCAGCAAATTGCTCAGAGCGCCGTGCTCGATGGCCACGCCCTTGGGCCGTCCCGTAGATCCCGAGGTGTAAATCACATAGGCCAGGGAATCTGCAGCGTTGGTCGCCTCCAAGTCAGCATCATGTTCCCTCGCCCACAAGGTCTGTTCGCTGTCCAGGCAAATCACCCGCGCGTCGGTGTGCAGCTTCGCGGCCAGATGTTCCTGGGTGAGTAGCAGCGATGCTTGCGCGTCCGCCAGTACCAATTCCAGATGGCTCACTGGATGGCTGGGGTCGAGGGGGAGATATGCCGCGCCCGCCTTGAGCACGCCGAGCAGTGCGCCTAGCATCTGGTTGGAACGCTCCAGGCATACGCCAACCAGCGAGCCCTCTCGGATGCCCTTGCGGCGCAGATGCCGCGCCATCCGGTTGCCGTACGCGTTGAGCTCCCTGTACGTCCACTCCACTCCGTCGCAAATCACTGCAACCCGATGGGGTGTCTGGGCCGCTTGCCGCTCGATGGTACGGTAGACCGGTTCAAATGGGCCGAAGTCGACTGCAGTTCGGTTCCATTCGTCGAGCACCAGTCTGCGCTCGCCCGCGTCCAGTATCTCCAACTCCTCTACTTCGCGATTTGCATCCGCGGCCATCCCGCGCAGAAGCGTCGCGTATGAGGTCAGCCACCGTTCGAGAGTGCTCCGGTCGATCAGGTCCGTGTTGTAGTCGCAATTCAAGAGAAGATCGTCGCCCGTTTCGGCAACATTCAGGAAGAGGTCGGTGTTCACAAATCCTTTGGGATTTGGCTGCACCTCGGTCTGCAGTCCACCGAAGTGAAGATTGGTCCCGAGTTTTTCCAGATTGAATTGAACTTCGATCAACGGCAGGCGGCTCGAATCGCGCTGAATCGGTAGCTTACGCAACAGCGTGCCGTAGGTGAATTCCTGATGATCGTAGGCATCAAGAAGCTGCCGGCGTGTGGATGCCAGATGTTCCTTGACTGGGCAGGTTTTTGGCAGCGAGCTCAGCATCGGAAGGAAATGCACGCAATGTCCGATCAGGCTTGCGTCGTCGAGCAGGGCCTGCCCAGCGGCGGAAATCCCGACCACAACCTCGGACTGCCGCGTGAGCCTGTGCAGCAGAATCTGAAACGCCGAGAGCAGTGTGACATAGAGGGTGCAGCCTAGCCGCGAACTCGCTTTCCTCAATTCCGCGGTCAGCTCCGTGCCCAGGGTCGTGTGCAGCGTGGCACCATTGTAAGTCTTCATCGCCGGGCGCGGTCGATCCGTTGGTAGTTCAAGCACCGGCGCACGTCCCGCGAAAACCTCTACCCAATAGCGTTCGTTCTCGGCATAGGCGCCCGCCTGCGTATCCTCCTGCTCCTTTAGCGCATAGCTACTGAAGGGCATCAGCGGCGCTAAAGCCGGCTTAGACTTTGCCTTTGCCGCGTTGTAGATCTTTCCCATTTCTTCCAAAAGCTGATTCGACGACCATCCATCCAGCACGATGTGATGGCCGGTCAGCAAGAGCGCCAACTCGTCAGGGGCAGTGCGGAACAGCGTTGCGCGTACTAGTGGACCATTGGACAGATCGAAGGGCATGCGGCCCTCTTCCGCAATTCTTGTCTCGATCAGGGCCGCGGATTCCTCTGCGGAAAGCGCGCTCAGATCGACGAACGGAATCTGGCTCGTGAAGGCTGGCGCGATCTGCATACATTCTTCATTCGGGTCGACTGTCGAACGAAGAGCGTCGTGTCTGGCGATCGCCGCTTCAAGCGCGTATCGTACTTCTTCTTCGTTCGCTGTTCCGTGCAGGCGAAGCGTCAGCGATTCATTGAAAGCGCAATTGGCATCGTCTCCGCGCGTAGCCGCAAGCCATATCTCTCGCTGCGACTCGGTCAAAGGCGCTTTGGCTGGCACCTCGAGGCGCGCGGACGGATGCATTTGGGGCGATGCTTTTGTGTCCTGCGCGAAAGCTTCCCGTGCTGCCGGGGCAGGAAGCATGCCGCCCTGGCGCATCTCCTGGATCGATTGACGAAAGCCTTCGACCACGCGCGCAAAATCTTCGTCGGAGTGCGCGGTGGTAAAGAAGCAGGGATAGCTTTCGAGAATATGAATACCCTTCTCGCGCATGTGGTAATAAAGTAGACTGCCGAAACGAGCTTCCGCGGGCAGGCTGAATGAAAACCATGCGCCGCACGGATGCACGCCTGTATCGAGTCCAGCGTCCCGGAAACTGTCTTGCACGGAGCGCGCTGCGTTAGCAACTTTCCGGCTGAGGGTTTCCTGGAGCACCGGTCCAGCTTCCTTGAGGTGGCGCAAAACGGCCTTCGCCGCTGCCAGTGCGAGCGGATGGCGCACAAACGTTCCTGCAAAGAACGTCATACCAACCTCCGGCGCCGAATCGTCTCCGTACTGCCACGCGCCGCCATCAAGCGTGTCCAGATACTCTGCCTTGCCCGCGACTACGCCGATTGGATAGCCGCCGCCTATCACTTTGCCATAAGTGACCAAATCGGCGCGAATCCCATAGTACTCCTGTGCTCCGCCTTGCGCCACGCGGAAGCCGGTTACCACTTCGTCGAAGATAAGGGCGGTTCCAGCCTGTGCCGTGATGTTGCGCAACTCGTGCAAAAAAGCTCGCGGCTGTAATTCAGGATGGCGGCTCTGCATAGGTTCCACCAGCACCGCAGCAATCTCATCGCCGTGCGTGCGGATGAACTCCAAAGACGCTTCCGCTCCATACTCCAATATCACCGCGTTGCTCGGATTTCCTGCCAGGATTCCTGGGGCGATGGGAGCAGCGCCGTGAGGCGTGGCGCGCAGTAGAACCTCATCGAAGGTGCCGTGGTAGTCGCCTGTGAAATAAACGATCTTATCCCGCGCGGTTACCGTGCGAGCCACACGCAGCGCTGCCATCACCGCTTCGGAACCGGTGTTGCAAAAAGCGGCGCGCTCCATGCCTGTCATTTCGCAGATCAGATCCGCGACCTCTCCAGCCAACCAATTCTGCGGACCGATCTCTACGCCAAGGTCGATTTGTTTGCGGACAGCTTCGGTAACAAATTCCGGACCGTGCCCGAACATGATCGCGCCGAATCCGTTGACGATGTCGATGTATTCGTTGCCATCGAGATCCCAGATGCGGGAGCCTTTGGAATGGTTCGTCACCAACGGATAGACCATCTCTTTCCATAGTGAGCGAAAACCGGCGACGGCACGAGGATCGGCAAGATGCGGACGGTGTGCTTGCGTGTATTCCTTCGATTTTCCGGTGCGGCGCGTGTATCGGGCGACCAGTGATTGGATGTACTCGCTTTGTGCCTCCGTCAGGCCGTCTTTTGTGCCGGCCTGCACTGGCTTGAAAGGCCCGTGCATTTTGAACCCACCGGCAGGTAGCGCTTCGCTTGAAAATACTGCCTTCGCAGCGACGGGAGCGGGACTCACGGGCTGAACAGAAGTCGCTCCTGGCTGCACAGCAGGCGCTGTTCCACGCACCGCCGCCAGTTGTTGCTCGAAAAGCTGAGACATGGCCTGCATTTGCGCTTTAAGCAAAGCTTCAATGGGAGAACCTGCTTCAGCGGACGGAGCAAGAGCGGATGGCGCGGCCACAAACTGCTGCTGCGGAGTCTGCGGCTGCGTCCGAGCTTGCTCTGTAGGAAAGGCGTCTGCGGGAAGAATCGCATCCAGGCGGTCTGCGAGGGCGCGAATGTTTGAACATTGTTCAACCATTTGCCGGAATGTCACCTTCACACCGAAGCGGCGTTGCACAGCCTGTGTCGCCTGGGTCAAGAACAGGGAGTCGAATCCCAATTCCATAAAGGGAGTATCGATGGAGTCAGGGCCTGTTGCGATCCCGCTGAGCTCTTCAAGGAGGCTTGCCACAATGGGCTGGAGCCTGACCCGGCGTTCAGAAGCGATTCCATTTGCGTCGATGGGCATTTCGGCCTCCTTCTCAATCTGCGTTGCAGCCTCTTGCAGTGCAGTCGTGGCTTCTAGAAGAGCCTTTGTCTGCGCCGCGTGCACTGGCGGCTCTACCCAGTGCTTCTTGCGCTCAAATGGATAGGTGGGTAGCGGCACGCGCAGTCTGTGTTCCTGACTCCAGAATCGCTTCCACTCCGGTTGGATGCCGGTCGCCCACAGCCGTCCCAATGCTTCCAACATATTTCCTGAACCAGCCGCGCGCTCTGGCATTGACGCCACAATCGGCGTAATGCGCTTGCCGCGCTGCTGATGTGCAAGCGTCGTCAGAGATTGCCCCGGACCCACTTCAAGCAACACAGCTTCGGGCAGATCAAGCAACACCGCAACCGCGTCCGCGAAGCGAACCGGCATCCGGCAATGGTCTCTCCAATAGCGCGGAGCTACCGCATCTTCGGACTTAATCCACGTGCCACTTACTCCCGAGACATAGGGAATCGAAGGTGCGTGAAGGGTTACTCGCCGGACCTCCTCCTCGAAGGCATCGAGCATCGGATCGATCATGGCGGAGTGGAAAGCGTGGGAGGTCCGCAGACGTTTACATTCGACCGACTCTCGCTCCAGCCGCTTTTCCAACTCCTCGATAGCTTCGAACGGCCCGGATACCACACTTAGCAGCGGGCTATTCAGCGCTGCGATCGAGATCCGCTCATTCAGGAAAGCCGCAACCCGTTCCTCGCCGAGCCGCACCGAGAGCATCGCGCCGCGTTCCATCTGCTGCATCAGCCGTCCGCGCGCAGCCACCAACTTGAGCCCATCTTCGCGGCTCATTACATCGGCCAAAACCGCCGCAACAAATTCCCCAAGGCTGTGGCCAACCATGGCCTTGGGTTCGATGCCCCACTCCATCCATTGCCTGGCCATTGCCAATTCTGTAATGAATAGTGTCGGCTGAGCCAGTCGCGTTTCGTTGAGCACCTCGGCATGTGCTTCAGCGACTGTATCTGCCGGGAAAAGCACTGTGCGCAGATCGAGATCCAGTATGGGCCGAAGAATCTCCGCGCATTCATCAATCTGCTGTCGATAGACGGGTTCTGTTTGGTAGAGTAGCCGGCCCATCCCCGGAAACTGCGCGCCCTGCCCAGTGAAGAGAAAGACCGGCTGGGGCCGAGCAAGAATGCCAGCGGACCTGTGAATCCGCCTGTTCCCACGCTCCGCGAGCATTCGGGCTGCTTCGTCAGGGCTGGAGCAAACAACCGAGGCGCGATGATCGAAGCCGTGCCGTCCAGTATGGAGCGTGTAAGAGACGTCCGCGAGATCTACTTCGGGATGTTCCTGTAGATGTTGGCCAAGATTGCCGAGAGCCTGATCAAGCGCGGCTTCCGAACGCGCCGAAACACAAAGCAACTGGCTCGGCCGCATCGATGGTTCCGGCGCGCTCTCCGGTGCCTCTTCGAGCACCACATGCGCATTCACGCCCCCTACGCCGAACGCACTCACGCCGGCCATGCGCGGACCGTCAGGCTGCCAGGCCGAGGCTTCCTTGTTGACATAGAAAGGTGTGCTCGCGAAATCGATGCGCGGATTCGATTCGCAGAAATTGGCCACCGGCGGAATCGTCTTGTGGCGCATGGCAAGCACTGTCTTGATCAGCCCGCTAACTCCCGCCGCCGCGTCCAGATGGCCAATGTTCGCCTTGGTGCTGCCCAAAGCGCAAAAACCGTTTCGTTGCGTGCTCCCACGGAAGGCGCGGGTCAGTGCGGCAACTTCGACAGGATCGCCGAGCGGCGTTGCGGTACCGTGCGCTTCCACATATGTAATCGCATCGGCGCGAATTCCTGCCATAGCCTGTGCGGCACCAATTGCCATTGCTTGGCCGTCCACTCCGGGGGCCATGTAGCCGACCTTCGCCGCGCCGTCGTTGTTTACCGCAAAGCCGCGGATCACCGCGTCAATCCGGTCGCCGTCGGCGAGCGCGTCTTCGAGCCGCTTCAGCAGCACCACCCCCACGCCATGGCCGAAAACGGTGCCTGTTGCATCGGCGTCAAATGGCCGGCAACGCCCGTCGCGCGACCCCATGCTGCCTTCCTGATAGACATAGCCGCGATGCTGCGGAAATGTGATCGAGACGCCGCCGGCGAGTGCCATATCGCACTGGTACGTCAGCAGACTTTGGCTCGCCTGACAGATTGCAACCAGCGAAGTCGCACACGCGGCCTGCACTGTGACGCACGGCCCACGCAAGTTCAACTTGTATGCCACTCGCGTGCAGAGAAAGTCCTTGTCGTTGCCGAGTAAGGTCTGAAACTCGCCGACCTGATAGCTACCGGTAAGTTCGTCGATGAATTCACGACTTGCGCTCAGGTTTGCCAAAAGATAAGTATTCAGGCTGCACCCGCCAAAAACGCCGATCTGCCCCGCAAACCGCGCCGGATCGTATCCACTGTCTTCGAGAGCATTCCAGCACGTCTCCAGAAACAGCCGGTGCTGCGGGTCAAGAAAATCTGCCTCGCGCGGCTGGATCGCGAAAAAGCTGGCGTCGAACAATTCGGCACCATCCAGAACGCCATGAGCGGCGACGTAGTCGGGGCCAAACTCCAGAGATGCGCGATCTCTCGCTTCCAACTCTGTGCGCGAGAAGTGGGTGATCGTGTCCCTGCCTGCCGCGACGTTTGCCCAGAAAGTTCCGAGGTCCGGCGCGCCAGGGAACTTGCCCGACATCCCGACGATCGCCACGCCTTCCGTGCGATTCTCGTATTCGGAATTGCTCATAGCGCCGCCTTTCTTGCTGCACGCGCGCGCGCAAACGCAGCCCGCTGTTTCTGTGCCTGATCTTGCGCCGCATCCCATGATCCGGAGTCAGGAGCCGAACCTGCCAGTCTTTCCGAAAGTGCGCGCACGGTCGTGCATGCAAAGAGGTCGGCAACAGGGATTTTTTTGTTGAATAGAGTCTGCAGCTTTGTGTGCACCGCCACGAGCAGAAGCGAAGTTCCGCCAATGTCGAAAAAATTATCGTCGAGGCCAACGTAATCCGCGCCCAATACCGTCCGCCACACTCCCGCCACTTCGTGCTGCAAATCCGTGCCTCTGGTTTCCGCGCCAGTCCTGGCCGATCCCAGCGTCGGTGCAGGCAACGCCGCGTAATCCACTTTGCCGTGGGGAGTCAGAGGAAATGCATCTATCGGCAGATATACCGAGGGCATCATCCACGGTGGCAGCTTTGTACTCAGATACTCGCTCAGCTCGCGTGCAGAAAGCTCCGCGTTCTCTCGTGCGATGTAATACGCCACCAACCGCTTCGTCCCAGCTTCATCTGTATGGGCAACTACGCGCGTTTCTTGTATCCGCTCGTACCCCGCGATGGCGGCTTCGATCTCGCCTAACTCAATACGAAAGCCCTGAATCTTTACCTGAGCGTCGCCGCGTCCCAGATACTCCACTTCACCGTCCGGGAGAAGGCGGGCTAAGTCACCGGATTTATAAAGTCGCGCACCAGGAATAGGGGAAAAAGGATCAGAAACAAAACGCTCGGCGTTCAATTCTGGCCGGTTCAGATATCCTCGCGCCACGCCAGCTCCACCGACCCATATCTCGCCCTCTGCTCCGGCTGACACGGGTTGCCTGTCGTTACCGAGTAAGTAGAGCTGGAGGTCTGGGATCGGGACGCCAATTAAACTGCGCGCGCCATCCGCGGCGTCAGCGGCGCTTACCTCCCGATAGGTCACGTGCACGGTTGTCTCTGTTATGCCATACATGTTGATCAATAGTGGCTGCCGGTCGCCATGCGTTTCAAACCATGGACGCAAAGTCTTGAAATTTAGAGCCTCGCCGCCGAAGATAACTATTCTCAGAGCCAATTCAGGTGACCGCCGTGCCTGATCGACCGTCATAAGCTGATAGAACGCCGACGGTGTCTGATTCAGAACGGTAACCTGCTCTCTTGCCAATAACTCATAAAAATCCTCTGGCGAGCGCGATACGGCAAAAGGAACGATGACGAGTCTTCCGCCATGAAGCAGGCAGCCCCATATTTCCCAGACCGAGAAGTCGAAGGCCAAGGAATGGAAGAGCGTCCAAACATCGTTTTCATTAAAGTGAAACCATTCCGCTGTCGCACTCAATAGGCGCGAAACATTGGCGTGCGTCACCATGACGCCTTTGGGTTTTCCCGTCGATCCCGAGGTATAGATCACGTACGCCAGGTTTTCCTCGCCCGACCTTGACTCGATTCCATCACTCTCCGAATAGGAATCAGCTGTGGGCTCCTGATCTAGACAAACAATGTGCGCGCTGTGTTTGGGCAGCTTGGCGAGAAGATGCTTCTCGGTCAACAACACCGTTGGCCGGGCATCGTCGAGAATGGTGGCGACCCGCTCGCCTGGATAAGCTGGATCGAGCGGCAGATAGGCTCCTCCGGCTTTAAGAATAGCTACGAGCGCGACGATCGCTTGTGTCGAGCGCTCCAGATACACGCCCACCATCGACTCCGGACCAACGCCCAAGCCGCGCAGACGGCGTGCGAGTTGGCTGGCCTGTGCCTGAAGCTCTTCGTAAGTAAGCTGCTGGTTGCCGCAAGTCACCGCCGTTCGCTCGGTATGCTGCGCTGCAACTTCATCGAAGATTTGCCACAAAGGTTTCAGCGAAGAGAAAACTTCGCCTCCGTCTGATCGCTCTGTTACCGTCGGGGCAATCTCCGAAATGCTTTGCGCTGAATATGTAGTCGTCATAGATACCTATCTAACTCGAAAGTCGCCCCGATGACGCTGAGGTCCAATGTGGATGCGACAGTGTGCTCAAAGGCCAAGCTGGCCAGTGATGGAGACGCGCAGTGCTAATCCCAGTCCCAGAAGAGCCAGAAAAATTCCAGTTGCCTTGAGGTCCTGTCTCCACGTCGAGACTCCTTCGCGACTGGCTCCCGTGACTGTCACGAAATACAGCGGCAAATCTCCCGCGGCCACGGCCACTACCGCACCGAACATTCCGAAGAAGTGAAAAGCTAGAGGAATGGCCAATACAACCGCAGCGCAGTAGGTGGCGTTGCCAATCGCCGCATATTGCGACTTACCGAGAGAGAACAGCGCCGGCATGGTCGTCGCATACATCAGTGTGTGCCACAGTCCGAGAGCCAGAATTGGCACCATCCACGACGCAGCGTGATACCGGCGATCGTACATTTTCGTTACCAGAAAGCCGCCCAGATGCACTACCAGGCAGAGCAACAAAGAGCCTACAGCCAGAGCGTAAAAACGATACCGCAAAAACACCTTCCGGAATTCAGCAACCGGCAAATGAGCCATCTTGGCGATGAAGGGATAGCCGACCCTTTGCGCGAACGCATTGATGACCGATCGGGGAATCTCCGAGACCGAAAACGCGATGCCGTACACGCCCAACAGGCTGAAGCTGATAAGTTTTCCTAGGATGAGTCGGTCGGCCTGTGACGCAAAGAAATAGAGAGCTGTAGCCAGCAGGATCCATTTGCCGAAGTGAACCAGGCTATGTACGCTCTCCCGGTCCCAGCAAAAGGAGTTTCGGATGCCTGGAATCAGTTGTCGGTAAAAGCTGAGTGCGAGTTTGTACATCGTGCTGAAAATCGCGCCCAGGACCAGCGCCCATACCGACCTATACACCAATGCGCAGCCCGCAGTGATCAGCAGCGAAACGATCTGGGTCGTAATGTCGAGCACGAAGACTCTGCGTACGCCCATGTGACGCGACATCGAAAGCAAATTGGTACTGTTGAAGGAACTAATAACAATATTTAATCCTAGTGCTGGCAGCAGCAGCATCAGGCGCGGTTCACGGTAGACAAGAGACATCGGCCAAGCAAGCAGCAAAGATACGACGAAGATGCCCAGGCCGCGAAGCACTTGCAACGTCCAGGCTGTGTTCAGGAGGATGGGATCATCTCCTCGGGGATTCTGAATCACGCTTGGGCCAAGTCCAATATCCGAGATCAGACTAATTCCCACAACAAGCGTCGAGACCAGCGTCATCAGTCCGAAAGCTTCCGGCATCAGCAGGCGGGTAAGAACCATACTGTTGACGACACGCAGCGCCATTGAACAACCGTAGTCTGTCACCGTCCAGAACGTCGCATGCACCGCTTTCGATTCCAACGCTCTGCGTGTGTGGCGCTCGGCTCGGGCGCAGTCTTCTTCTGCTGAGTCCAACTCAGGCAAAGTGAGTGTCGATGATGTCGTGTCAGTTGTCAAATTATTCTCACAGTTTGGTTATCATTTGGTGGTTTGAATCGAGGTCGCCGGATGCAGAAGTCGAGATGCGCATGGATGTTCAGTGTCGATTTGGCGAGGTGAGATGATGCTTCGATGGCCAGACTGCACCAGTTTCTACAGCTATTCCAATGCTTTGAGAGGATGCGTCGACATGACCGGTAGGTTGTCCATCGCTGGGCTGTCCGTAGAAATACTCGACCCGGCGTTGAACAAGTTCTTTTTCCATCTCCATGTCGAGAGCCAAGCCGCGCATCCGGATCAGATCGCTCCAGGGCAGGGAATTCGTCTTCGCCTGTAACCTGGCAACAAGGTCTTCAACCTTTCCTATCGGTTTCGCCGGCACTCCCCCCACGATGTCTCCGGGAGCTACATCGCGGTTGACCACTGCGCCGGCCGCAACTATCGCATTAGGTCCGATCGTTACATCGGGGAGAATTATTGCTCCGTAGCCGATAAACACATTGTCGCGAATGTCGATCTTGCCTACAGACTCCAGCCTTGCGTCATAGGCGCGATTCAGCATTGCCACAGCGCCATCATGACCGACCAAGGTGCAATTTGAGAAATGTACATTATTCCCCAGCTTCACATATGCCGGATCGGTAAAGTTCGTAGTCGGAAGAATGTTGCAATGTTCCCCGATCGAATGGAAACCGCCATGCAGCTTCAGAAACCGCGTGTATTCTTCCGCACCGGGTTTGCAAACGCGCAGATAAAGGCCCTTGCATCGACCCCATCGAAAAGCGATGTTGCGCACGATTGTGCCGATCAGGTTTCGCAATCTCTCGCTCCCAAATATCTCTGATGAATCTCCGAGCGGTTGATCGGAGGATATTCACTCTAGCTACGGACTGAGTCTTCTATTCGCGGCGCGTCTTCGATTTTCGTCGAGGATGGAAAACATGAACTTTCTTATCTGTTCTGCATTCAACCGCTTCCCGAAACGAATTAAATCCCGAAGCGCGCCCGGAGCGCGCTTCGCGCCGCGTGTGCTCCTTCGTACAGCTTGCCGAAGATCAAATTTTTTAACCGGTCAAGGACCGGCGACTGCCCTGGTTCGGTAGGATGCAAGCCGATCTTTCGTGCGTAGTAATTGGCGCGGTACGCCCCAATGCTGTCGTTTCGTACCCTCTTGAAATTGATGCTGACGGAAACAGAAACATTATCCGTGTTCTTTACCCAGTGAGGAAAAGTTGCTGGATTGAAGACGCCCAGACCGGGGGATACGTCGTAACGCCACTGCCCATTTGACAACTCGTCGTGCCATCTTGGTGCTAGAAGATTTCCTGTCCAGTATCGTTCAGTTTCTTCGACGGTCAGGATGTACGGATCGCGCGCGTTATACAAAAATACGGATTTCTTGCCTCGCACCTGTGCCAGAAAATTGGCTTCGCCATCCAGGTGGTAGGGTGTGATGCGGTTAGGCGAAGTGATAAAGATGGTCAGAATTGGATCGTGATATCGGCGCCGTAGGTCCGTCGCCGTAAGTTCTGATAACTCCGAAATAAACGTTTCCAAAGCTGCGCGGTACTCAGGCTCTTCGTGAATGCGTTTGAGAATAATCCAATTCTTGCTTTCCCCAATCCGCTCTAGCGCTTGAACCAAAGTCATATCCGCAGGCTTGTTGCCGAAGTAACCGTTCACGGCAGGCTCACCGGTTTCGTAGTGGCTTTTGTGCTCGCGTTTCTGCATGCAGCGTTCAGCCAACTTCAGCAGCGCTGGCATTTGAAAGATCTCCATGGTATCGAGAGCATGGCTGAACTGAAACGGGTGGTGGTCGAAGTTCGCTGTAAAGAGTTTGCCGGTCTCGGCATCGCGGGGGAAAACGGTCGACTCTTCGACTGCATGGAATGCTGTTGCCATGGAACTCCTCCGTCCGGGCTATCATCGAGCACCGGTTGGGATTGTTGGAAACCGATACAGAAGTACGACAGCCTACTTCTGTAGCCCTAACTGATAATGCGGATCGCTTGCCTGAGAGCGCATCAGAGATCGAAAGATGGCCGGCGAATTCTAAGGTCCAATCACATTGGTCTCGACGAGGACGACCCTACTATTCGGGAAGTAGCAAACGGTCGCACGCTGACTCGGTCATTTCCCTGATGGATGTGATCGTGCGCGGGCTTCGCCCATGTTACTCCCGCTACTCAGTGCAGGATTGGCAGTGTCGCTACACCATTGGATGTAATAAAGAGGCAGTTGTTGCAAAAGATTGTCATTTCTTCTGCCTTTCTCTGATTCGTTTTTTGCTGAATGGTTACTTCTGTGCCGAATATCTCTAAAGTCACACATCAATAGTGAGGCTCGCGTTATGAACGTTTCGCAGAATCCAGCCTAATTCTATAAGTCAAATGGGCCGCACCAGTCGCATGCGGCCCGTAAAAGACAAAGTAACGAGCGGAGTCGCACTATGGATTTTCCCGTATCGTCTCAAGCACCAGGGAAAGTGCTTCCTCCCAATAAGGCATCCGCACACCAAACGTCTCTTCCAGACGCTGGCATGATAGTCGTGAGTTAGCCGGGCGCTGGGCAGGGCGTGGAAACTCACTGGTCGTAATCGGAATTAGGTTGGGAACCACGAATCCGAGGCGCTCTGCCGAACTAGTCAATAAATTCTTCGCAAATCCATACCATGAGGTTTCTCCGCCGCTGGTCAGATTATAGATACCGCAGCGCCCATTGATGCGTGAGCTGGATGGCGTAAGCAACTGTGCCAAAATATTCGCGGTCGCCTGCGCAATGCATTCGCTGGATGTGGGCGCGCCTATCTGATCATCTACTATCCGTAACTCCGTGCGCTCTTTGGCAAGATGTAACATCGTCAACAGAAAGTTGCTTCCTCGCGCCCCATAGACCCAACTGGTGCGCAAAATCAGATAGTCGCCGCCGACCGCCTGAATCGCTTGATCGCCTGCCAGTTTGGTTTTGCCGTAAACACTTATGGGATTGGGCGTATCGGTTTCGACATACGCGCTCTGCTTTGAACCATCGAAGACATAGTCGGTTGAATAGTGCACTAGGAGATTGCCTCTTCTTTTGGCTTCCTCCGCCAGTATGCCTGGGGCGGTGCCGTTGATCGCGGCCGCCAATTCAGGGTCACTTTCTGCCTTATCGACCGCCGTGTAAGCAGCGGCATTCACCATCACCGTGGGATCTGCCGTTTCGATAGCCTTGCGAATCGAAGCTGGTTTGGAAAAATCCACCTCCGGATATTCGATTGCTATCACCTGTCCTTGGCACGCCAGTTTGCGACGTAACTCCCACCCGACTTGCCCAACTCGGCCAAAGACTAGAATTCTATGGTTCGACATACACTTCCTTTGGGATTGGATCGGTCTCGAAAACTTCCGCGTCTCGAAAGGCCTTGCCCGCGGCATCCTTGGCGGAAAGGATCGGTTGAGTTACCGGCCATTCGATACCCAGTTTTGAGTCGTTCCATACAACGGTGCGCTCAAAATTCGGCGCATAGTATTCGGTTGCCTTGTAAAGAAAATCGGCAGAATTAGAAAGTACAACAAAACCGTGAGCGAGACCAGGAGGTATCCACAACAACCGCTTGTTCTCTTCCGATAACTCCGCCCCAACCCACTTACCGAATGTGGGAGAATCTCTCCGAAGGTCAACCGCGACATCGAAGACCCGACCGCTCACTACCCGGACAAGTTTACCCTGGGGCTGATGCAACTGATAGTGCAAGCCGCGAAGCACGTTGCGTTGGGAACGGGAATGATTGTCTTGCACAAAATGGGCTTCAATGCCGATTCCTCGCATTTCTTTCTCATTGAAGCTTTCTAAAAAAAATCCTCGGTCGTCGCCGAACACTTGCGGTTCGACGATCAGCACGCCCGGAATCTGCGTCGTTTGAGCCTTCATTTATAACTCCGGAGTCTTCAGAATCTCGCGTAGATACTCGCCATATCCGTTTTTGAGCATCCCAGCTAATGCTTTCATCCGCCCCGCATCGATGAAGCCAGCCCGGTACGCTATTTCCTCCGGGCATGCAACCTTCAGTCCCTGCCGCTTCTCGATAGTCTGAACGAATGAACTAGCTTCCAGCAGCGAGTCGTGCGTGCCTGTATCCAGCCAAGCTATGCCGCGGCTCAGAGTCTCAACCGTCAGCTCTCCGGCCTGCAGATACCAGCGATTTACGTCCGTGATCTCCAACTCGCCGCGCGCCGACGGTCGCAAGTCAGCGGCAATATCCAGAACCCGATTGTCATAAAAGTAGAGCCCAGTGACTGCATATCGAGACTTCGGTTTGACGGGTTTCTCCTCCAGATCGACAGCCCTTCCGGAAGCGTCTAGCTCAACCACCCCATACCGCTCAGGGTCTTTGACCGGATAGGCAAAGATCGTCGCTCCAGAAGGGCGGGACGCGGACGACTTTAACATGGTCACCAGTTGATGACCGAAGAAGATATTATCGCCCAGCACCAATGCGCATGCGTCCCCACCGACGAACTCACGGCCAAGAACAAAGGCTTGGGCCAGACCCTCGGGCCTCGGTTGGATGACATACTGGAATGTCATTCCCCACTGAGACCCATCCCCTAACAGTTGCTCGAAACGCGGAGTATCCTGCGGAGTAGAGATCACCAGTACTTCGCGAATGCCTGCAAGCATCAATACGCTCAATGGGTAGTAAATCATCGGCTTGTCGTAAACGGGAAGCAGTTGTTTCGAAACCGCATTGGTGATCGGATACAAGCGAGTCCCCGATCCCCCCGCCAGAATGATGCCCTTGCGTGCAATCATAGGCTCACCGCACCCGTTGAGCCGGCCGAGGCATACTGTAAGTCGATCCACTCACGGTGTGAGCCGCTGGTCGCGTGCTCTACCCACTCAGCGTTGTCCAAATACCATTGAACTGTCTTTCGTAACCCGCTTGTAAAGGTCTGTTGAGGCCGCCAACCTAACTCTCGCTCTATCTTTGAACAGTCGATGGCATAGCGGCGATCATGCCCTGGGCGATCCTTGATGAACGCAATCAAGTCCGCATAAGGGGTCTGCGCCGGCCTTAGCTCGTCCAGAATAGCGCAAAGCTGCCGGACCAGCTCAAGATTCGACATCTCCTGCCGGCCCCCGATGTTATAAGTCTCGCCTGGCTTGCCTGCTGCCAACACCGTGCGAAGGCCTTCGCAGTGGTCATCCACGTAGAGCCAGTCGCGAATATTCAACCCATCGCCATATACCGGCAGGGAAATGCCTTGGAGAGCCCGCTGCACCATAAGTGGAATTAGTTTTTCGGGTAACTGGCGAGGACCATAATTGTTGGAGCAATTGGTAGTCAGCACTGGCAGACCATAGGTGTGGAAATAAGCCCGCGCCAGATGATCTGAGGCCGCCTTGGAGGCTGAATAGGGGCTATTTGGCGCATAGGGCGTCTCTTCAGTGAAGGGTGGCGCTGTCGGCGAGAGGGAACCATATACCTCATCGGTGGAAACATGAAGAAAGCGGAAATCACTCTGCTGGCTCGACGGTAACCCACTCCAGTACTCGCGAGCCGCTTCTAGCAACTGAAAAGTTCCCTCAATGTTAGTGCGAACGAACTCCGCAGGACCGAGGATTGACCGGTCTACATGACTTTCCGCTGCCAAATGCACGATCGCTCGCGGCCGCTGCTCCATGAGGACGCGACGAACCAGTGCGCTGTCCACGATGTCCCCGTGCACGAATAGATACCGCTTATCGGTCTCCGCTTCGCGCAGATTTTCCAGGCTTCCGGCATAGGTTAGTTTGTCTAAAACCGTTGCCGTCATCTGTTGACCGGCTAACCATTGCAATACGAAATTGGAACCGATGAAGCCAGCTCCGCCCGTCACCAAAATCGACGAATTAGAGGACATTTTTTCACCTTTGCCTGGTAAATTCTACTCTTTCCAGGCTGTGGAATACCAACGTTGCAGATGGATTCCTTATCAATGGCATTGTAGCCGTATGCATTGCTGCGGGGCCACACGGCAAAGGCACTGACCCAAGAAACCGAAAGGAGAGTTGCCCTAGGAACCCGTTCCAGCAAGGACAACGCCGATGGTGCGCAGAATGATCTTGAGATCCAGCCAGAGGCTCCAGTTTTCGATATAAGCAACATCCAGGGAGATATAGCTGTCAAAGGATGGGTCCTGACGAGCCTGCACCTGCCACAGGCCGGTGATGCCGGGAGTTACATCGAGGCGGCGCAAGTGACTGAGCTGATACTCGCGCACCTCGCTGGCAATGGGCGGACGCGGGCCGACGATGCTCATGTCGCCGTGCAGCACATTGAAGAACTGAGGCAGCTCATCCAGCGAATATTTTCGTAGGAAACGGCCCACGTTGGTGATGCGGGGATCGTTAGTGACCTTGAAGAGCACGCCGTCGCGCTCGTTCATGTGCATCACGCCCGCGCGGCGCTTCTCCGCATCCCGCACCATGGTGCGGAATTTTATGCAGCGGAAAACACGAGCCTTCTTACCAATACGTTCTGAGAGATAGAAGACCGGGCCGGGAGAATCCAGTTTGACGGCGATGGCGATAGCCAACAACACCGGCGAAATGAAAATCAATATGAGGCTGGAGAGCAGCATGTCGAGCAACCGCTTCAGCACTAGGGCGATCTCGGGAACGTGACCGCGATGCAACGGAATGGTCGGGAACTGGCCAATGTACTCGACGGGGCTGTTCCAGGCTAAGCCATCATACATATCGGGAACCACGCGCAGGTCCACCCCATGCGCGCGCGCCTGCTCCAGTACATCCTTCACGACGCCGCGCTGTTCGCAGGGCGTGGTAAAGAATACCTCATCCACAAAATGTTTGCGGGCATTCTGGAAGAGAGTGTCGAGCGAACCTACTACATCGCCGGAGGTTCCGGGAAAGCGAGGGCAGGCGCCGGGAAAGTCGATAAAGCCCTTGAAGTTATAGCCAAGATGGCGGATGCTCTCCAAGTGATGGCGAAGCGCATGTGCTTCAGGTCCTGTGCCGACGATGAGCACGTTGCGAGCGCCTATGCCGCGATCGAAGCGGCGGTAGAGCAGTAACCGATAACAGAGACGGCGCAGATTAACTCCGATGGTGACCAAGCCGATGGTGATCAACACGATGCCGCGGGGAATATCGGCGGCGTGAAGCAGGTAGAGGGCGCCCGTCAGCAGCAGGCCAGAGGTGAAACAGGCCTGCGCACTCAATCGCTGCTCATGCAAAAAACTACTTAGGCGCATGGGTGTATACAGATGCAACCGGCGGCTGGTGAGCAACAGCGAGACGGTAAATCCGCAAAGCACGGCCAGCAGGATTCCCATCGAGCGTCCGTAAAAAAGTGTGCCATGCCAGAATCCCTTGACACCGGCTACCGGTCCTGTATGCCGCTCGTAGAGTGTGACTAGGATTGCGGAGATCAGAACTGTAATCCCATCCAGAACCATCCACAACGCGGTCATGCCTCGCGAACTGCGCGAAGTGTTCGTTACGGGTCCTTCCGCCCATTCCTGGGAAGAAGAGGGAGATGCAGAAAGTCTGTTCCAAGATTCGGATGTCGCCATATTTGTTCCGCTGACCTCACAGGTTCAAAACAGAGAGACAATGTGAACACCGACTTTCAAGAAAAGTGTCCTATAGACAGAACTTAGAAATGCGGGTAAGAGTGAACTGGACGTTCGTATGATTTGATGCAGCTTTCACTAACCGGGTAGAATCAAATGCGGAGAAAAACCGTTTTGAGTAGAAGTGCACTTTGGCTTCAGTGCCGTCCGGCGGGTGGGCATCCGAGCATGCGCCTGTTCTGCCTACCTCACGCGGGCGGAGGCGCCACAGCATTTCATTCCTGGAACGCCGCTCTGCCTGCCTTCGTGCAGATATGTTCAGTTCAGTTGCCGGGCCGGGAGACGCGGCTCTCTGAGCCTCTTTACACCCAGATGGATCCACTGGTGGAAGTCATAACTCAACAGTTACAACCTTGGTTGGACATCCCTTACGCGGTCTTCGGGCATAGCATGGGTGCAATGCTGGCCTTTGAGTGGGTGCGCAGGCTGCAACGTGAACAACATTCCATGCCTGTTTGGCTCTTTCTTTCTGGGCGCCGCGCTCCGGATGTGGAGGGCGATAACAACCTTCTGCACCTGCTGCCTGACCGTGAATTTGTGAGTGAGCTGACTCGAATCTACGACGGGATCTCACAGGAGTTTCTGGAGGATGCAGAACTTATGGAGGTCTTTCTGCCGATCCTGCGGGCTGATGTCTCGGTAGTTGAGAGTTATTGCTTTCAGGAGGGCCTACCGCTGGACTGTCCGATCACAGTCTTTGCGGGAACGAAGGATGCAAGCGTCAGTTGGGATGAGTTGCTTGCCTGGAAACGTCAGACCCGTCGCCGCTTCGCAATGCAGATCCTTCCCGGGGGGCACTTTTATCCTCAGTCCCCTCTTTTGCAAACAATCTCCGCAACCCTGACCGAGTTGCATCGCTCAATCTTGCGCTGAAGCCACAGTCGCCTTCAGATTTGTCCGGCCAACTCAGCAATTCTCCTGTTTTGTTCTCGTGCTTCAGACGGGATAAGAGGGCGTCCTTTTACCGCTTGCTTCGCCCTTTGCATGACAGTAAACGCCACGCTCTTGACGCGATCGGTTGCGGGATGGGTGCCGGGTGGATGCGGCGTGATGCCTGCGCGGCGAAGATAGTAATTCGCCCTGTATAGGTTTGCCCAGTGCTGATCGTGAAACTGAAAGTTGACATTCAGTGTTACAGAAATATTGTTCTTATTTCGCAACCAATGCGGGCAATTGATGGGAATATGCACGCCGGTTCCGGGATGCATTTGATAAACGATGGCCCTGGATTCAAATTCCGGTTTATAGCGTGCTGCCCGATTGTCGGCGGTCCAATACATCTCGAGTTCTTCGTCGGGGACAATATCCTTGTCGGCACGGTCGAAAAGGTGAATCTCCTTGTCGCCCTGGATCTGAAGAATCCAGGAAACCTCGCGGTCCAGATGATATTCCGTTACGCGATTCGGAGAAGTGATGAAGAGTATCGCCTCGAACCATTTGATCTTGCGAAGTAGCTCGCGTGCCGAAAGTTCAAGGATGTCGCGAATGCAATTCTCAAGGACATCGCGATATCCCGACTCGCGCTCCACGTGCTTTAGAATAATCCAGGCTTGCGCGGAATCGATCTGGCGAATCAGATCGACGGCCGCCGTTCGCGGCATATCCGGGCGTAACGGCTTCTCGCCCGCCTCGATCAGCCCGTTGTTGAAATACACATCTCCTCCGGCCAGATGGGGGCTTTGGCGTGTTGCTACTTTTTCGGCCAAATCCACAAGCCGGGAAAGCTCGAAGAGCGGGTTTCCCGCGAGACTGTGATTGAATTCGTAAGGCAGCCGGTTCAGGTTCTTTGTAAAGACGTCAGAAGCACACTGGATGATGTGATTGGAGGATGTGGCCATAAGGCTCTCCCATACCCAAGAAGATCTGGAGAATCGGTTGGAAGTTTAAGACGTGCGGCTTTCATTCCGAGCTGTGGTTTCATCGCCAGGGAAGAAGCTTGCGCGTCCACTTATTTTCACAAAGCCCACAGCGGGACGTTTTCTGTGGGCCGCGGAAAGCGTTGCGAAGCTCATCGGCCTTCGTATCGAATCGATGACACGATTTCGCTTTTGCTTGCCGGCCACGTGTCAAGCGAAACTTCGGCATATGGGCTGGGGTGCGTGCGAAGAACTTCGGGATCTTCGTCGCGAAGAGTTTTGTCAAAGAATGCGACCACATAGGTTCGTACAATGCCTTGAATTCGCTGGGCAGGAAGCTCACCACGATGCGACAACTTTTGCAACGGCGAGACGAGAGGCTGATCCGTGAAGTCCTCATGGGAAGCTCCCTTCACTGACAGCAGATAGCCGCCGAACCTGTGCAACGAAGCTTCCATGTCAACGAAGTCTGTCGAGTCGAGAGCGGCTTCCACTTTTCCCTCTGAATCGGAGATTTTGCCTACCTGGCCAGTGTAGGCGTCTATGACAAGCAACGGCTGATTTGGACCTCGAACGCGAATTGCGTTGAAGAACCACCCGTCCATATTTACCGATGCGTGAACCCGCGCATCTTCTGCGCACAGAGCCGTGGCGGCTGCTCCGCCAAACGAGTGTCCGATGGCCCCTGACCTATCGGTATCCAAGCGTCCAAACCACGGTGTGGCTGCGGTTCGGTTCATTGCTTCAAGGCGATCAAGAATGAATCGCTGATCAGCTACCCACTTCGTCAGTTCCATGTTCCAAATTGCTTTCACGCGCTCAGCAGTACTGATTTCAGGAATGTCGATATCGTTTGCGGCGATTCCATGTACGACACGACCGTCCGGGAAGGCAACCAAGCGCGCGTTGTAAGTATGGTCGATGCTCGCGACGATATAACCGTGACTTGCCAATTCCTCGGTCAGAAAGGTGTCATTGGTTCGTCTGCCGCCCCAGGCATGGTTGAATAAGATAACAGGAAACGGGGCTCCCTCGATCGCCACCGGAGCATCCAGATGCGAATTCGTCGGAATCACGCTCTGGTAGGAACTGAGAGTGTCAGTCTCGCGTAGCTCGCGGTAACTCGCGAGAGGGTTATGTGAAAGTTGGGCCGGATACCAAAGCTGAACCATCAGCTCTCGTGTAGCTCCTTCGGCAGATGCTGCATCTTCGATGCGTGTCGAGTCCTTGAAGTAAAGAATCGATGTACCGACCGGATAGTTTCCCGTTGGTGCGGGAAGGCGAAATATCGGCAGCAGGAACGAAAACAAGACGCTCATAGTAACCAGTAGAAGGGCCGATAGAGCGGTGAATGTCCGAAGCCGCTTCCTACATATGCCTGGTTTCCAAGCTACAAAACAGAGAGTACCGGTGGCTATGCATGCGGGAAGCATCTGCCAATATGCGCCCTCAAAAATTTCGTGTGCAACCGCGGCTACCAGAGCGGTGCATGTTAACAAGCGCTCAGTTCGCTGCCAGCGACCGATCCACAAGCATGCGCCTGCGCTGGCGGTCAGGGCCGCAAGGAAAATCTCAAGTGGGCACATAAACTGACAGCGGGCTCGTTACCGCTGGAATTATCTATTTCCGAAACAACTCGCGTAAAACGGAGTTCTTTGCGTTTCTCCGATCAGGCGCTCACCTTGTCCCGTCGCGCTGTGCTCTTTGCAGCGGAACGGCGCTGCCGAAATGATTGTTCGTACGTCCGAAGCTCTCTCTTCAATGCTCGGTCCGCGCGCTCCATGCAAATCTTGTTCAGAACCACTGCTACTCCGGCGACCTCCAAACGTTCCAGAAGCCGCGCAGCGCGATCCAATTCCTGCTTGGTCGTCGTACTCGACCTCGCCACAAGTACAGTTGCATCGGACACTCGTGCAAGATATTCGGTATGCGCGGAGATCGGAAGTGGGCTTGCATCGATCAGAATCACATCGTACTGTTCGCCCGCGCGTTGCAGCGTCCGCATCACTGCATTGGGGACGGGAGCTTCTTGTCCCGCTCGGCGTCCATTGTTGTCGTATGCTGCGGCGATCGGCGCCAGTGCTGCGGGCTGTGTCTCCGCGGCCTTGTTCAGCCGTTGCAGAAGAAGCATTTCGGATCCCCAGGAAATATCACTGGGAGAAATTCCCGGTCCTTCGAATGCAGATGCCATGATCGTTCGTGTCCTCAAATCGAGACTGCGGAGTTTATCGCTCAACTCCCTCACCACGGTGCTTGTTCCGCTGCCATGCGCCGGAGAAGTGAACAGAAAGATTCGCGCTCCCGAGTTCCGGACAGCATGATCGATGCCTGCGGCCAGGCGTAAATAATACTCACTGGCAATCTCCCTGCGGAACTCGCGATCGTCGAGCAGCACACCGAGCGGATGGAAGCCAACCACACGCTCGACATCATGAGAGGTATAGATTCTGTTGTCCAGCAGATCAAGCCCAACCGGAGCGGCGAAGGCGCACGTCAGACTTATCAGAATCAAAGCGAGCAGATAGAGTCGCAGTTTGCTCTGCTCTGGCCCAAGTGGTGTCAGCGCCCTCGAGGATACATGGATTGATCCAGGCGAGCTGCTTTCCAGTTCCAGGTCGCGGATGCGGTCGTTGATTGCGTCATACGCCTTTTGCAGACTGTCGATCTCAGGCCCCAACTCGGTAGCTCTTTGAAATTTGGGTGCGGCAGAGGTAGCAGAATGTGTATTCTCTCCCAGCTCCTGCGTTAGTTGGAGCTCGACCATGCGTGTCCGTGCTACTTCCTGGCGCAGCTTGTCCTCGAGGTTTTGGCCGGCTTTGTTCTTGAGGTCGTTCATCATCCCGTCGATCGACGCCAATTCTTCTTTGTCTTTCTGGTAAACCGGATGATCCGGACGTAGGCCATTCATCTCTTCCATCAGCGCGGTTCGGCGGCTGTTCAGTGTACTCCTCGTTCCGGCTAACCCGGAGTCGGACGCGATCGCCTCTTCTGCGGAGGCATCCATCACAGTCGAACCTCCAGAACCGTTTTGTTTCACCACCGCCGCCAGTTGCGCTTCGGCCGCTTGACGCTGCATGCGCGCGGTAGACAGCTGCCCACGCACCGTCTGCGAAGTCGCATCATAGGGGTTAATCGCACCCTCTGCGGACGAGATTGTGGCCACGCCCAATTGCTCCATAAGCTTCGCCTGTTCCCCAAGGCGGTCGTCCATCTCCTTTTGCAGCCGCACTTTTTCCTGACGAAGCGTACTTAGCCGAGAGTCAAGACCATAAAACTCCTCGCTCCTCGTTCTATCCACATAGGTGTCGGTGATCGTATTCACAGTCTCAGCCAAGCCGTCCGACGAACGACCAGACAGTCCAATAGACATCTCGTAAGTAGAGCCGAGTCTTTTCACCTCAACGGCCTGTTGCAGCACTAGAATCTCGTAGGGCAGCGCTGGGCCGCTGCGGTGTCGCACCGAATATGGAAGCTTGGAAATGGCATCCCCAATAATGTCATGCCTTGTAACCGTCTGAATTTGGTCTTGAACATAAGAGTCGTAGGGTAGCTCGACCTCACTGTCGCCGACCAGCATCTTAGGGAACTTTGGCGAAAGATAGACTACACTGTGGGACTCATATAAAGGTTTGGCCTTCTTCCAGATAACAAATCCGCCACAACCAAGAATTCCGAGAAACACAATCGCGGCAACATACCAGCGGCGGCGGAGACTGCTGGCTATATTGATAGCTGGACGCGGTCCGTCAGATGAATTTCCGTCCCGGCGCAGCGGGAACGACGCCACGGTTTTGGAGTTGCCGGAGACCGCACTGTCAGGTGTTGAGTTGAGCATGTCAAACCTTTCAAAGTTAGTGAATGGCTAGAGCCGCGAAGCTACCCATCGTCAAGAATGGCGCCAGTTGTTGCATTGTAAATCCCACTTTGGCGAGTCCACTTTTTGGTACGTAGATTATGTCGCCAGGATAAAGCGAGACTTCCATACCGCCATTCGGTTTTAGCAAGTCCTTAAAACGGACATACTGAGTCTTGTCTCCCTTGGAGCGGTGCACGATTTGAAGCTCCGGGTTACCGCCGGCGTTGTCGTTTATACCGCCCGCTTCGCCCAGAACAGACGCAACGGTAGAGTTATGCTTGAGTTCAATCTGACCTGGATGTTGCACCTGTCCCATAACGGTGATAGTTCTTGTCGACAAGGCAGGTACAAAGATCACATCGTTGCGGCGCAAGCGAAGATCCGCCAGAGGACTTCCAGACACCAGCAACTCCTGCAGATCAACCCAATACACATCGTCTCCGCGGTAGATCACGCATTGCTCGGGAACATTGCCATCAGGACGGGTTTCGATGCCGCCCCTCGAGAGCACCTCCAGCAATGTCGGCGTCTGATCGAAATTCACAATTCCAGGACTTTTCACATTCCCCAGCAGAACGACATGATTCGAGCCGTATTTGTCCACCTGCACCGTCGCTGCAAGATTGGTATAGTAAGGCGACAACGCTTCGACGATCTTCTTTGCGGCTGCTTCGCGGGTCAAGTCTGCAACCTTGATCGGTCCTGCCAGCGGCAGAGTCATGCGGCCGTCTGGACCAATCACATTCTTGCTGGTCAGCTCGGGCCGGCCGGGAAACTGGACGGAAATCTCGTCTCCTGCTCCCAGCGTGTATTCCTCATCCACGGGCGGCTCGAACTTACGCAATGCTTCGATGGGGCTCAGTTTCAGTTTTGGATCCGATGGGTTACTTGTGGAGTCGGCGGTCTGCTGCGCAGTCCGGGTCGAATCCTTGATCGCCGGCTGGTCCTCTGGCTGCATGGCCCCGGCAGTTTCCTGACAGACCATGGCGAGCGCAAGAAGGGCAAAACTGCAGAGAGTATGTGCATAGCGTCTATTGGATAGATTCAAGGAAGGCTCCTTCTCCACTTACAAGGCCTGATAACTTGAGATTTGTGCAGTATGTTTGATTGCTGGAACCACCAGTTAGGTTGTAACAACTGGTCAACGTGTCTCATGAATTGCTTGATCACTGCCCATCCGCCGGAACATCGCGCTCCGTGCGCACCCATGCGGAGTTGGCTCGAGAAGTGCGCCATATCTCTGGGAAGACCCAAAGCTTCCATAAGATATAGACGGGAGCGGTCGTCAAAACTCCCATCGTTTTCCAGAAATCAGAACCGCAGGCGGCCGCTGCGGTTACGTGGACGATCAAAACCAGAAACCCTCCCAACGCATATAGTCTGAGCCATGGAAGAGGAAGGCAGGCCGCAACCAGCAGCAGAGCCACTTCAGTGGCGATCGGCGCCGCCAATAGATCGAGGAGCGGTTCGATGAGCCTAAATCGTCCGCTCAGCAAATCGACCATCAACCTGGGAGCCCACCGCTTCATCATGCGCTGGCGTCCGCCCTCCCAGCGAGCGCGCTGTGTACGCGCTCCACGATCCGAAACCGCCATCTCTCCGCGAACCGCGGCTGTGTCGATGAACTCTACACGAATGCCCGCTCGGACCAGGGCCAGGTGATATTCCAGATCTTCAACAACGGAGTAAGCTCCGTATGGAATTCGCGTCAACACGTCCCGATGCAGAGCGAAGCCATTACCCAAAATGCCAGCGGAGAGGCCTAGACGCTCACGGCCACGCGGACGAATCACATTGAACGCTTGAAAGGCAAGCGTCATCAGCTTAGTGCGACGGTTATCGTCGGAATTGTAAACCTCATAACGGCATTGCAGCGCCTGCGCGCCCAACAGAAACCTCTGCCGCAACGCGGCTATCAGGCCGGGACTAACGACTGAATCCGCATCGACCACCATCACCGCCTGCGAAGGTCCGGCCATTGCGGTGGCAAATCCATAACTCAGCGCACATCCTTTACCTGTCTGCTCGGGATCGTCCAGCACCAGAACTCGTGCGCCCGAAGCTTCAGCTTCTGCGGCCGTTGCGTCGGTGCAGTTATGCGCGATTACCAGTAACTCCGTGCCCAAGCCGGCCGAGGTCAGCAAGCTCCGAACACAACGCCCGATCAAGGCTTCTTCATTGTGTGCCGGAACCACGACAGTTAGCACAAACCCATCCGGCCGCGCTGCGTTTTGATTTTTCTCCCCTACAGCCGGTATCAGTGCCGCTACAGTCAGAACCAGAAGCTCCACTAGCAATGGTAGTGTCGTCAACACCAGAACGAGCCCAAAAATGTTAAGCACTTGGGACAGAAGCATAAGTATTGACTCCGAATTGGCTAATGGTGGCTAACTGCTGTTTTGCGGAAACCGTCGATCGGACTCGATCCCGTTGATCGCGATTCAGCGTCGTGGATAACTGGTCTATGTGTTGTACTTTTTCGCCAGGCGTCGTCTTATGCAGCGTCGATGGGAACCAGATCCTTAATCCGTGCATCCCTCTTCCGGCCGCTTGGCGACTGGGCCGAAATCGGTTCATCTGTAGCTTTCCGTGCGAGCAATTGCTGCACCTGACGGTATACGTCGGGAACTTCCTGGACGTGAATTGGAACCAACTGGCCGCCAATACGGCAGTACGCCCAGTCATTTCCGAATAGCGAAGCCGGTATCAGTTCCGGCTGGATGCGCCGTAATGCTTCCGCAACCTTTGGAGCTGTGCGAAAGGAGAGCCTCAGCCGCGAAGCGCCGACAACTTGGGCCAGCAGCCGATCCAGGCCCGCCAGCCAGAGTTCACGCTTCCAGCTGCGAGCAACATTCATCACGTAGATGAGCGATGCTAGCGCGTCCGCTCCAATGTAAGCCGTGCGACTCATATCGAGTACCACATGAGAACCGGCAACAACCGCACTCTGAACATCGGATTCGAATCGCGGCAACAGCTCACCCGTAAAGTCGCCCTCAATGCGCAGGACCATGGCCGTCCCAACCGCCTCTTGTGTAATCTTTGCCTGTTGGCGCCGTTTCCCCTGCATCGCCATCGCCGCAAGTTGCACGGGAAGATAGCGCAGCAGACCCACCGCGTTACCGACATAGCGCTTCGCCAGCCGGGTTGGCTCCTGGATCGTCCGGTAGAGAAATTCCAGTCCGTTGCGCTGCATCCATAAGGGCGCGCGAGAGATTCTGCCGCTCAGAAAGTCAAATGTGCCGCCTACTCCGATACAGACGGGTACCTCCAGTTTGTGTCGATGCATGGCTAGCCATTTTTCCTGCTTGGGGTTCCCAAAGGCTACCAGAAGAATGTCTGGCTTAGCCGTCGCGATCCTGGACAAAATTTCCTCGTGATCCATTTCCTCCAGCGACTGAACTTTTGGGCTATAGCGTCCAGCAATGCAGACTCCGGGGAAACTCTTTTCCATCCAAGCTGCCGTGCCGGCCGAACTCTCTTCATCCGCTCCCAACAGGAAGATGCGATAGCCGCGCTTGGCAGACAACCTTGCCAGTTGTGGAACCAGATCAACTCCCGTCACGCGTTCCTTCAGTCCCGTACCCAATAGGCGCGATGCCCACACCAATGGCATCCCGTCTGGCAGAACCAGGTCGCAGCGGGAAAGCGTCTCGTAAAGTTCCTCGTCGTGGATTGACCTGATGAGAAAATCTACGTTGGCTGTTGCAATGTGATGAAAGCCTCCCTCCGCAATCTTGGCTTCCACGTCATCTATAACTTCATCCATCGTTAGGTTATCAACAGCCACACCTAGAATGGCAACTCGCAAATCCTTTGATTTAGACATGGTGATCGCTCCACAATCCTTCGTTCGGTGACGGGTTGCATCGCTCTTTCGAGCTTCAGAAAGAAGCGGTCAAGCCCGCGGTAGGGGAAGAAAAACGAGGCAATGGTAGTCTCACAATCGGTGCGAACCGAAAACACCTCGGCCTGCTGGCGTTCTCCTCAGGAAAACGCCACACTCAAAATTGCCAAGGGTTTACAGAGATTGCGAAAGTGCCGTGGTTCGCGTTAGTGGATCATTGATCCGGCCAGAAACGAGAGGGCGGAAATTCCCACCGATGTGGGCGCTCGCCTGCGGCTGCGTTAAGAACACGGTCTTTGTTTATGCGGCCAGAAGGGAGCTTTCCGCGGTCGCACTCGTGGGGATCGAATCAATATTCTTGAGTTGAATAGTTTGTTAAGGAACGATCATGGACGGTTTCCACATCGTTCAGTCCAACTTCGGCCGATATGGCCTGGGAGAAAACTGAAATCGAAATTACCAGCCGCAGACCATTCTTCATCCGCAGCAGTCGTCCTTCTACACCGGAGAGCGGGCCTCGCATGACTTTCACCAATGCACCCGGCGTCAGCGTATCGCAGCGGTCGCACGGAACGCCACTGCCTATAGCACGGCGAACAGCCTCGATTTCGATATCCGAGACTCGGCTCGGCTCATGATTGCCGCCCAGCAGTCGTACAATTCCGCTCGTCTCAAGTACTCTTACGCGATTGCGCAGGCTGGGTTCATAATGCACAAATAAATAGCCAGTGAATGCTGGCACGTTGATGATCTTGCGACGATCCTTCCATTGGCGAACTTCCCGCAGCAGCGGAAGATAAGTATTGAAACCTTTCATTGTTAGATCCTGGGCTACGCGCTGTTCGCAGCGGTAGGCGGTTTGAATCGCGTACCAGGCCGGATTGAGGTACTCGGAAAGCGGCATCCGCGCGATCCGTGTATCGAACTGAGTATTTTCGCTGAAGCAGGCTTCGCCCATGTCACTCCCATTTGAGTGCTAATCACATGAATTCGGTTGTCTGGATTATTGGCCGAGAGTGCATGAGTAGTTGGTTCAGTGCGGCAAAGCAATGCTAAAAAGGAAGTCTTTCAATCTTCGGCCAAAACTTTCTTACCGACCTCTGCGTTCTGTCCGACCGTGCTTCTGGTCGCTTCCATGGTGGTTCGTCTGAACAGCCACTCCGCATCACACCCCAATACCTTCGCGATCTCCTGTCGCATTTGCTGCCTTGGGACCCGAACTCCGTTGACGATTCTGCTCAGGTGGGCTTCGTCTATGCCTACCAGCTTCGCCAACCGGTTCTGTCTCATGCCGGTCGAATACATTCGCAGCTTCAGATTGAGGTAGATACTGTTCTCCTTGTCGTGCGGAACTGACGGTTGTGCGAGGATGAGGAAGCCGTCCAGGGAAGCTTAACGGATACCCGCACACCCAGATAGTGCAATGTTGTACTGCATCGTTACAATTTCTTTTTGTGCCTTTTCACATTCGTGACGACTATCACATCCATACAATCCTGCCCGCTGTTACGCTTGCAGTAAAACAAGGGTATGGCAAACAGCAACATTTTGCCATCAATCTTGGGTAATAACCGATAATTACTATAGTAATAGTAAATTAAAATACCCCGAGATCCATTGAGTGTATGTAATAGATTAAAAACGGCTTGTAAACCAATCCAACACGCTCGCGGCATCAAGGGGCTGTTATAAATATCTTATGAACTGCCTAAAGAGCAGTCCACCGGCAAAAATCTTTGTCAATTTATTGACGTATTTTTTACCCAATCTTGACCGCGTTCTTCTGCAATTTATCGCCGTTTTTGGGCCAATCTTTGAACCCAATTTTTCTGCAATCAGGGGGAATCTGCAACGCCCTTTCCCGCCGTCCCTTTTCAGCACATTTCTGGATTTCTCTAGGGCGCAAATATCGAGGCATTTCTCACCCGCCGGAGTATGTATGCCGCCGCCGGGATCACAACAAGCCGGCGAACTTTCCTGCGAAACCGTCGATTACGTCTTCATAGCTAACGGCGCGTTGCAGGATCGACCAATCTCCCGCTGGAGCAGCAATGGCCCCCGCAAAACCGTCAATCGATTCCAAATCCTGCACGCGCCAGCAGGGTCCCGGAATTTCGCTCCGCGCACCGATCAACCTTACTAAGTTCACAGAAAGTTGCGAGACGTCAACCTTATCCAACCCATACGGAATTCCACAGCCGGCAGCTTTCAATACAGCTTCTTTCCTTGTCCAGAGTCGAAGAAAGATTCTGACTTGTTCCTGCGGTGAAAGCGCCTCCGCAATCATGGCCGCTTCGTTCCGTGTGAAATTCGCGTTGGCGATATCGAGAGCCTCCACATCGCGTTGATATGCCTCCACGTCGATGCCAACTTCTCCGGCAGTTGTAAATGCAATCGCTCCCAGCCCGTCGGAATGCGTGACGTTGAAATGCAGCGCTGAATTTGCGTCGAGGCGTGGCTTGCCGTGGCAATTGGCCGTTAACACAATCTCCTGTGGATTTTGCTGTAGGTATCCAGCCAGCCCCAGTCGCAGCATCGCCCGGCAAAGCCTGAACCGAGAAGCGTATCTTGAAAAAATAAAGCGTTCTGCCCGGTTGCGCTCTTCGCCCGACAAAATATTGTCGAGCTTCACTTCGGAGCCCAACGGCCTGTCGAGATCGATCAGCCATACGTCGATGGTCCCTTCCATCGGAAGTTTACGAAGTGGCAGGCCATCCTTCATGAAATTCCTTTGTCTCAAGCCGAATCCGCACGCAGCTACTGTTATCATGGCTGCGTACCTTGTTCATCTTAGCTTGTCCCGTGGCTTTTTCGTCGCTCGGGTTCGCTGCATCAACGCTCGCTTGAACTCGCGAGCCCTATTTTTCGCAATCCGTCAGTACTGGCAATGTGAATAGCCACCCCTGAGGTTTTCGCGCCTGCGACGCCACGGGCATCGTCCCTTGTCGCTCACGCAAACGCACACGGCAATCGGAACTCACGACCAAATTTAGCTGAGGAGGCACTTACAGGAGCTATGCATCTGTCGCCTCAAATTACCCTTATTGCCTGGATACCTATCGGCTTGTATCTCTTTCGCCGCTATCCGGTCCGCATTGCAGTTTTGGCGAATTTCATCGGAGGTTGGGCACTCTTGCCGGGTGCATGCTATCCGCCGACAACTGATAACTTTCCTTATTGGATTCTCGGAGTTTGTCTCCCATCTAACTACCTCCTAACCAAGGCCACAGTTACGGGACTAACTGGCCTCGCGGGAATTCTGTTTTTTCATTTTGCTGATCTAAAGAAATTCCGGCCCGGCATGCGCGATCTTCCCATGACTGTTTGGTGTTATGTGCCTCTCCTCTCGGCGGCCACACATTGGAACACTTTTCACGAGGGCCTTGTAGGCACCGCGTATCAGACTATCGCCTGGGGTGTGCCATGGCTGTTGGGCCGCATCTACTTTTCCGATCATGGCTCGCTACTGCTAGCCGCCAAAGCCTTCGTAGTTGCGGGAATCTGCTATCTGCCAATTTGCCTCGTGGAGATATGCGCGGGGCCGCAACTGTATGCCTTCATCTACGGCTATCAGCCTTACCGCTGGGTGGGCGCGGAGCGTTACATAGGCTTTCGTCCCATCGGCCTGCTGGAAGATGGAAACCAACTTGGCATCTGGATGGCGGTGGCCACTCTTATTGCCGTTGCTCTCGCCGTGCATGGTGTTACTGCGCGCATTCTCGGCTTGCCCGTCAAATGGGCGGCAGCCGCGCTGGCCGCTACCACTCTGCTTTGTCAGTCGGCGGGCAGTATTCTCCTGCTTCTGTTCTTGCTGCCGCTGGCGCTGGTAACCCGCCGTTCCGTTCTGCGGGCATCCCTTGCTGTTCTGATCCTTGCCATCGCTGCCTTTGCGCTATTTCAGATGGCTGACCGTACATCTCTCCGCACATTGGCGCACCAGAATGGACCGGTACATTCCATCTCTTCCGTCCTGAATAGAATCGGGCGTCACTCCTTCGCATGGCGGTTAGCTCGTGAGGAAAGCAATATGTCTATCGCGCTCCGCAAGCCGCTTCTTGGATACGGGCAATGGAATTGGTGGCGCAACGGTGATCTCCGGCCATGGAGTCTGTGGCTGCTGGTACTTGGAATGTATGGATTGATTGGCCTCTTTGCGTTAGGGTCGGTATTGTTTTTGCCCGTCATGCGCACAGCGTGGTTGCCTGCTCAAGTCAGCGATCCGCCTCAGTCAAATCTTCGCCAGGTATTGGTTGTCGTCATTCTGATGGTTGCCTTCGATGCTCTGCTCAATGGAGCAATGATCCTGCCATATCTTCTGCTGATGGCAGGTCTGACAACCAAGGCCGCAATTCCGAAGGCATAAGGCAGAGTCCCCCGCAAGAAAGGTCCAGCCTGAATTGCGCTATTACTGCCCATCAGGGAAGTTTCCGTGGTACAGTGTCTTCATTCTTTGTATTTCTTTTTTTCGCCTTGGAGGATTAACGCTGGCTCGTTGCATCTTGAGAAGCTGCGCGGCGAACAGTGAAGGTCACATAACGCTCCACCACCGCCGGCATCAGTAGTTATGAGCAGAAGCAACTCCGGCCAACTTTCCATCGGAGCGGTAGGGAAGGTTTTCCACAGGAAATGGACGTGGTTTCTGCTCCTGTTAGCGTCTATAAGTAAGACGCGGTTATGCCCTGTATGTGAGGTTCAGGCATGAGCAAGATACCAGTCGCTGACAAACCAGGCATATTATTCGCCGAGGAATGCGACCGCGGAACTCAACGCGAAGAGAATCAAGACTCGGTCCTTCATGCCCACATCGCCCTGGGCGACCTGATGATCGTTGCGGACGGCATGGGTGGACATGCGGGAGGGGCCACAGCATCACGTATGGCGGTTGAGAGTTTTTTTTCATATTTGTCAGCCTTTCCCTCCGGCTACCCTGCCGAGAGCGCTATCCGCGGAGCGGCGCAGCAAGCCAATGCAAATATCAGAGACTCTGCCAGAGCGCCCAACTCGAAGCAGAACCACATGGGCTCCACGGTTGTCGTGGCCCTGGTGCAACGCGACGCTGCTGGAATCCATGCATGGGTTGGCCACATCGGCGACAGCCGCGCCTACCTGTTGCGTGCTGGCCGCCTGCACCGGCTCACCACCGATCACACCGTTGTTCAGGCCCTGCTCAAGCGCAACTTGATTACTCCGGAAGAAGCTCTGCACCATCCCGACGCTTTGGTGCTGAGCCGCAGCCTGGGTCATAAACCCGAGGTCGAGATAGACATCGAGCAACACCCGCTTGCCGTCGACGACACACTACTGCTCTGTTCCGATGGTCTCTGGGGATACGTTTCGGAGCAGGATATTCAGTATACGGTAGACAATCCCGATTTCAAGTTAGAAGCAGCCGCACGCGAACTGCTCAAATTGGCTCTGGCTGCCGGCGGTCACGATAACGTAGGCATCGAGATGGCGCGGCTAACTCCGCCTCTCGAGGAATCTCATCATGAGGGCTTTCGCCCCAACTGGAAGCTGATTCTGGTAGTGTTTCTGCTGGCTATCGCCGTTGTGGGCGTGCTGGCCTACTTCGCCCTGTGGAACAACTGATCGTCACCGCCGCGGCAGCAATCCCCTGCGTTCCCCGAACGGAGTCATGCAGCTATCTCCCAGCCAAGCGGAGCTATCGATATGAAGGAAGTTGCGATCGTTTCAGCGGTGCGTATCCCGGTTGGCCGGTTTCAGGGCTCGCTCCAGGGATTTTCCGCGCCGCAATTGGGTGCGCTAGTGGTGCGCGAAGCGGTGCGCCGTGCCGGCATCGATTCCTCGCAAATTGCCGGCGGCATTTCGAATAGCGCCTGCGGCATTTCAAGTATGGACGAGTGCATCATGGGCTGTGTTCTCCAGGCCGGCCTCGGCCAGAATCCCGCACGCCAAGCCGCACTTTTCGGAGGACTATCGTCCGAGGTGGGCGCGCTCACCGTGAATATGGTCTGCGGCTCGGGATTGAAAGCCGTGGCCTTGGCCGCGCAGGCAATCCTGACGGAGAATGCCGAAGTGGTCGTCGCCGGTGGCATGGAGTCGATGACCAACGCGCCTTATCTGCTGCCTCAGGCCCGAACAGGCTATCGCATGGGCCATGGCGTGCTGGTGGACGCGATGATTCACGACGGTCTCTGGGATGCATACAACAACTTCCACATGGGCGTCGGCGCGGAGAAGATCGCGGCCCGCTTTGGCATCGGCCGCGAGCAGCAAGACGCCTTCGCCGCTGAATCTCACCGACGCGCTGCCTCGGCCACGGTGGCGGGTTTCTTTCGAGATGAAATTCTGCCCGTCGAGATTCCGACAGCAAAAGAGGGCGCGACCCCGAAGCTCTTCAACGCCGACGAGCCAGTCCGCCCCGACACGACGATTGAAATTTTGGCGCGTCTCAGGCCCGCCTTTCAGGAGGGCGGCACTGTGACCGCCGGCAACTCGCCCGGCGTAAGTGACGGCGCTGCGGCCCTGGTGGTCACCAGCGTAGAGCGGGCAAAGGAACTGGGCCTCGCGCCGCTGGCCGTCATCCGCGCCCAAGCCACCAGCGGCGGTGAGCCCGAGTGGTTCGGCCTCGCGCCCATCGAAGCCGTGCGCAAGGTGGCGGCAAAGGCCGGTTGGCCGCTCGATGCCGTGGACCTCTTCGAGTTGAACGAGGCCTTCAGCGTGCAGGCGCTGGCCGTGATCCGCGACCTCGATCTCGACCCTGCGAAGGTGAACGTCCGAGGTGGCGCAGTGGCCATCGGTCATCCCATCGGCGCCAGCGGAGCGCGTGTGCTGGTGACGTTGCTCTACGCCTTGAAGAGGCTCGGCAAAACCAGGGGCATCGCCGCGTTGTGCCTGGGCGGCGGAAACGCCGTGGCGTTGGCGGTAGAATGTTCCGCAGGCTGAAGTCAATTCATTAATCTTCCACCATCGATGCGAGCTTCGAGTGCGTACATCGCCTCGTAGATTTCATCGAAGCTCTCGATGGCAAAGAGTAGCTTGTGCATTTGGTCCACCTTGACCGGAGTGTGCAAAACTTCGTTCAGATCAAAGCCTCGCACCTCGCATTCGCCCTTGAGCACATTCAAGCATTCGCCGTTGGAGCTGATCAACCCGCTGCCGTAGACCTTCACGCGGCCCTCCTGGCGAATCAATCCGAACTCGACCGTATACCAGAAGACGCGTCCCACATGCTCAAGAATTGCTTCGTCGTGAATGCGCGAGCAGAGCTGGCCGTAGTGCGCAAGAAAATCCGCGAACACCGGATGGGCGTGCATGGGCACGTGGCCAAAAACATCATGAAAGATGTCCGGCTTCGGCGTGTATTCAAGCGAGTCCTCTCCGCGCAGCGAGGTAGTGATAGGAAACCGGCGCGCCGCCAACATCTCAAAAAATGCCGGCCCCGGCATAAAGCCGCTCACCGCTGTCGCCTGCCATCCGGTGCGCGGTTCCAGCCGCTGCGAGATGGCTCTCAACTCAGGCAACTGGTCGCGCGACAGGCCAAGAAACTCGAAGCCCTCCAGATACTCCCGTGCGGCAACTTCTTCGAGCTGTTCCATGCGGCGGCGCACCAGCTCAGCCCATACCGCATGTTGTTTTTCTGTATAGGCTGCGTAATCCTGCTCGATGAGATAAGGCTCGGCTTGGGAAAGCACAAGAGGAATGGAGGTCATGGCGCAAGAACTCCTTGGCATCGATCTTGCTGTCACTAATTCAATTCCGGCTCAAGTATTCCACCCGGCAGAGCGCCCTGGCACTCTAGTTGCATGTCCTCGCCGCCGGGGTGAAGTTCAAAACCACGCGAAAGAATTTTGTCCTGGCGATCTTCCAAGACTCCGCTTCAATCGCAAACCTGCATCTCCGGCGGGAACGCTGCCAACACATCCTCATCGGGCGTCGTGTCAGAGTCCTCATCGAACGCCGCATTGCTCGCAAGCTGGATCGCAAAAAACGCGTCCACCTGGGCCAGAACCTCGGTCCCGGTCCGCGCCTGATAGATCGCTGCCCTCAGCTTGGCTCCGCCCGCCACGCCGTGCGTGAACCAGGTTGCAAACTGCTTCATCTTGCCGGCCGTCTCGCCCAGCTGCGCGGCGCGAGGCAGATCCTTGGTCGCTTCTGCTTCGTCCAATAACATCTGAAAATAAGCGCGGATCATCCGGTAACGATCTTCCACCGTGGGCCGGTCGTAGCTTCCGGTAGCCGTGTATTGCGCAATCTGCCTAAAAATCCAAGGGTTCGCCGGCGCAGCCCGCCCAATCATCACCCCATCGCAGCCGGTCTCGGCCACCATGGCCGCAGCGTCTTCCGGGCTGCGAATGTCCCCGTTGCCGATCACAGGAATCCCCACCGCATGCTTGACCTGCGCAATCCACTCCCAGCGCGCCTGGCCGCTATATCCCTGCTCCCGCGTACGAGCGTGCAGCGCCAAGCCGTTCAGCCCTTCGGCCTCTGCCATCCGCGCCAGTTCCACGCAAACGATATCGGCATCGTTCCATCCCAGCCTGAATTTCACCGTGAAAGGAATCGTCACAGCCTTGCGTACGGCCCGGAAAATCTCTCCGATACGCGGCAGATCACGCAGCAAGCCCGAACCGCCGTTCGAGCCCACCACCCGCTTTGCCGGGCAGCCCAGATTGAGGTCCACCAGATCGAAGCCCGTCTCCTCCACAATCCGCGCCGCCTCGGCCAGCGTTTCAGGGTTAGCCCCGAACAGTTGCGCCCCGATGGGATGTTCGTCGTCATAAAAAGTAAGGTAGCGCTGGCGTTTGGTCTCTCGCATCCGCGCAAGCCCATCGGCCGAAGTGAACTCCGTCATCAACAGCCCGCAGCCCGATTGTGCATTGCTTACCGCAGAGTTAATGGCCGAGTCAGCCGGATTTTCCACATTCAATGGGTGCCCCACCCTCGCGGCGTCTTTGTTTTTGCCGCTAGGGTGGGATTCAGCGTCAGCTGTCGTAAAAAGACTCGCATGCCGAATGAATCGCCGGAAGACCGTATCCGTGACCCCTGCCATCGGAGCCAGCACCGTGGCCGGAGCCACGAGCACCGGCCCAATGCGCACCTCTGCCGGCACCCGCGCCTCCGCAGGCATGGCGTGTTCCCTGGGGTTGTCCCAATTCTTCTTCACAGTAAAGCCCTTGCCTGCCATGAAAGCCTCTTGAGTTGACAGTTCACATCACAGCGAACTGTTCACCGACAGTGAGTTCGGCTGTTCGTCCTGAATAGTCAGTGCTTCAAAGTTCCTCGCGGAACTCCCAGTTGGCCGTATGCTCAGCAACGAAGCGGTCGGTAAGTCCGACGATCTCTTTCGAGGAGCGGAAACGCTCTGACTTGAGTATGACCCGAACGGAAGGATCATCTTCAGTCAAATCCACATGCAGAATCCCGATTCGGCCCACACCATCTTTGGCAAGCAATCTGCGGGTTAATTCGGCGTTGGGATAGAATCGCTCCAAGCCGGACGAAAAACCGATCAGAGCGATGTATCTGAATTGGGCCGGCAAGGTGCTTAGTAACTCGATCTCTTTATTTACGAGAATCGCCGCTTTAGTAACCAGGAACTGCCAGTCACAGTCAGGTTCACCGTCCGGTTCAACCGGTACAACATGGACGGCATGAACGTCACCGACGCCAGTGCGATCGATGGCAAGCACATCCACTCGATTGCCGTTCCAGTCGGCATCGAGATATACTTTTGGAAAGAGCAGCTTGTGAACCAGGAATTCCTGCACGGCGTTCAGGGCTCTGCCGAGTTGTTGTTGATCCTGAACTTCATTCATCTCACCACCCCTCAATCTTCAATGCTTTACCCGTTCCCTCTGCCCAGTCAGCGAAACGCATGGCGCGTTTGACAACGTCCTCGAACTCGTTTTTTCTCACTGTCTGGGCAGCATAGGAAATCTTGCTTTTAAGGGTAAGTAGCATTCTGAAGTGCTTAACGCCCTGCTGCCGATCGAACCTATTGGAGTCAAGAAGCGATTTCAAATCATCCGCCGCCCGGCTATGATCGCCCGCCGAAAGCTTCTTGCTGCCCATGCCGGCTCTCAGCGCATCCGCGTAGGAGATCGCCCCATGAATGCCCAGCAGCGCCGACGAGTATCCGAATGCGTCCAGATCCTCCTGCAAGAACTTCATTCCGTCGAGGAAGTCTTTTGCCCGGTTTCTGTAGTGTTGCACCTCGACGGAAGCCATGAGGCATTCTCGCATAATATGAAGTGAAAAGAGCCCCCGCCAAGGCGGAGGCTCTTTTCGTATTTGCCGGTCGCCGGAGCGGCGCTTACTTCTTGGCTGCCGCCGCCACTGCCTCGTCGGACTTGGCATACTTGCGACGGAAACGCTCCACGCGGCCTGCCGTGTCAACCAAACGCTGTTTGCCGGTAAAGAACGGATGGCAAACCGAGCAGATTTCCACGTGAATGTCGCCCTTGTGGGTCGAACGGGTCTCAAAGTTGCTTCCGCAGGCGCACTTCACCTGCACCGCGGCATAATTGGGATGAATCTTTTCCTTTGGCATCTACAAACCCTTCCTGCAATTCTTCTATTGTAGGGGGATTCGGGCGGTTTAGCAATTGACTATTGTCCCAGAGCCTTCTCGATCCCCGCCTCCACGAGCGGCGCCATCACCGCATAGCCGGCCGGCAGCGGATGAACCCCGTCCTTGCTCAGTGCAGCCGGCAGCCCATCGCGATCGTCCTTCATCGCCGTGTGGTAGTCCACGTAGACATGGCCCTTGTCGGCCGCGTAGCTCTTGATCCACGCATTCAGCGCCAGCACCTTGGGAGCCGGCGTCATTCCCGGCATCCAGGGAAAATCGAAGGCCGGTAACACCGAGCACAGCACCACGCGGATATTGTGGGCAGTGGCCAACTCCGCCATCGATGCCAGATTGTCCTCAATCTGTTCCACCGTCATCGGCCCCGTATTGCCGGCAATGTCGTTGATGCCCGCCAAAATCACCACCACCTTCGGCTTGAGCGCAATCACGTCCTGGCGAAACCTCACCAGCATCTGCGGTGTGGTCTGCCCGCTGATGCCGCGATTGATATACGGCTTGCCTGGGAACAAACCGGCTGGTCCATCGAAATGCCAACCCTCGGTGATCGAGTCGCCCATAAAGACCACGCGGTTTTCGCCTGCCGCAGGCGGACCAAGCGCCAAATCAGCCTCCTTGAATTTTGCCAGCCCACCAAAGTCCACCAGCAACTGCGCGTCGTGCTTTCTCCAATAGTCGTTATCAGGATGCCCGGCTGGATTGAGCGTCGGTGCAGCTTGTGTAACAACTGGCACTTTTGTCTCTGGAGCGGCAGCAGGCACCTTGGTCTCGGGAGTGACGGCGGGAGTCTGCGCCACAAGAGCTGAGGTTGACATCAACCCGGCCAAGGCCATCGACGCAAAAAAAGTGCGCAAGGTAACTCGATTCAAAACGGTTTCTGCCTCTCTATGCGAGATTGAAAGATCGACCTCCCGCACGCTCCCCATTGTAAGAATTCACCCCATGTGGAGCCAAGGCTTTTCGAGAGCACGCGCAAGGAATAAGCTTTTCCACAACCGGGGACCGGGGATGCACCGCCGCGCCGAACCGCTGTGTGCGCTAGGCTGAGAGAGATGAGCCAATGCGCAATCTGCGATGGGGTCGGGCTGGTGCGGGTGGTCAACGCTCAAGGCGAGTGGGTCTCGCGCGCCTGCGAGTGCCAGGAGATGCAGCGCGAAGAGCGTCGCCTCGCCGCCGCTCACATTCCGGAGCGTTATCGCCACTACACTCTGGACGGCTACGAAACCGCCTTTCGCGGCGCCGACCCTTCGCTGGGCCGTGCTCATCTGACCGCCCGCAAGTTTGTCGAGGCCTATCCGGTCGACACCGCCGGCAAGGGACTGCTTTTTACGGGTTCAATCGGCGTGGGCAAAACTCACCTCGCGGTGGGTGTGCTGCGCCGTCTGGTCCAGGAGCGCGGCGTCAAGGGTCTCTTCTGCGACTACCGCGAGCTGCTCAAAAACATCCAGAACAGCTACAACCCTCAGGTGCATACCACCGAGCTTGAGTTACTCCAGCCGGTCTTTGCCGCCGAGGTCCTGGTGCTCGACGACCTGGGCGCGCAAAAGCCCAACGAGTGGGTATGGGACACCGTCGCGCTGATTCTGAACACTCGCTACAACGACAAGCAGACCACCATCATCACCACCAACTGGCCTGACCTGCCGGCCGGCGCCGGTTTCAAGGTCGATGAGAAAGGGAACAAGCCCGCCAAGAGCGAAGACACCCTCGGTGATCGCATCGGCGACCGCATGAGGTCACGTCTTGCCGAGATGTGCGTCAGCATCGAGATGACCGGCCAAGACTTCCGCCAGACCGTCAAACGCGCCAGCTTCGTGTGAAGGTTCAAATTGCCTTCAAGTTCAATGTATCGTTTTGATACAGTCTCGAATTTTAGGTGGTAGTGCGATTTCCGAATCGGCGACCAACCGGGAACTGGGTTATCTCCGGTCCTTGCGCGTAGTTCTTCCTAACGCCTGACAATCATCGATGCGGGGAGTCGCAATGGGTTCGCTCGATCGCGAGAAGTATCCGCAGAGAGGCCCGCGCTACCAGTGCGGATCGGTGGCCGGTTATTGATGCAAAAATTTCGAAATTCTCTGCTCCCAGCGTTGGCGAGCGGGGTCGCCCTTTTCTGTTGTACACATACGAAGTGAATGGTGAGACTCACTATGGCTCGGCTACCGGCTTCGATATCGGGGATTCACCAACTACCGGCTTTAATATAGGGGATCTACCAACTAGGCCGAAACGCGCAGCTATGGACGCCACGACTACTTTACGCGTCCGTTATGATCCTGCGGATCCGATGTCAAGCCGGATCCTCAACCAAGACAACCCGACGCTCACGTTCGAGATCGACCATGACCCTTTCTAATCCAGGTGACGAACGAGCTGTACGGGCGGGTAGTGACCGGCACACGACGGACTTACGCTTCGATTCAAATTTATTGCCCCAACCGGCGAACTGTACCCATTCGATACAATTAAAGCAAATATGCGGTACCAAACCGAAAAACTGTATCATTTCAGAGCAAATTGTACCGTTTCGCGACAGTAGCCACCGAAAGGATTCCATGCGCAAATGGCTAGAAGCAATCTGCCTGGCCGGCATGGCCTTCATCTTCTGGATCACCTATCAGGCGCTCAACGGCCCTCAGCCCCTGCCCAGCAGGATTCCCACGCATTTTGACGCCGCCGGCAATGCCAACGGATGGGGTCCACCCTCCACGCTCTACTTTCTGCCGTTGGCGGCCGTGGCGCTCTATCTGCTCTTCACGGTCATCTCGCTCATACCCACCGGCATCAGATCCACCGCTCGGTTGACCGTCGAAAGCCGCGCGCGAATCGAGGCCATGACCCACCAGATGATGGCCTGGGTCAAAGTCGAGGTGGTAGCGCTCCTCGCCTGTATGCAGTGGTTCATCCTGTCTGCTGTTCGGCAGGGTTCCGGCAGCATCCCAACGACGTTGGTGCCCATCTTTCTCGTTGCGGTCTTTGCCAACGTCGCCTGGCACACTGTGGCTATCTTCCGCGCGCTGCGGACGGGATCAAGTTCGTAAGTGAGCGGTTTTCAGCCCTCAGAAAACCCAAAGGCTCGCCAGTACCATCACGATAGCGGCGATCGTGAAGCCTTGGTAGACCAGGTCTTCTGTGTGCAGGGACTGTGCTCGCTCGGAGGCGGGCGTTGGCATCGAGATCAATGCGGCTTGAGAGTAGGTTTGCATCGCTAGCCTGCCTTCAGTGTCTTTCGGTAAGGGTTGCCGATTTTGGACCTGGCCAGTTCTCGTGCCTGAATCTATAGACGCAAGATCTTCGGCGGAGATGCCAACAAACGATTAAGAACCGCACATATTTGTGACAGTACTTTCCCTATCGGTCAACAACCGAAAAGCATCGTGACAATCGCCAAAAAGTTTAGGCTGAATGGTGCCTTACGTAATAGCTAAGAATTTCGCCCATTAGCCTCTGCCCGACCTCGTCCCTACTCTGCTCGTGCCGCCGCCGTCCTGCCGATTGCCGCCAGGGCGATTAAATGCCTGGAGAAAGGAGAAACACGCAGTCAGCATGCGGCGTTTGCATTGTTCCTTCTTGAGCGCAATCCAATCCAAAGCGCGAACGATGAATCCCGGCGGGGGTAATGCCGCTAGCCTTGCCAATTCCGCGGCCGCCAGTTCCTCCTTTGTGAGGAATTCCATCATATGTGGGGTATGGGTCTTGCGCATGTCCTGCTGCCAATCGAGTATTTCTGTCACAATCGGGTCGCCGCCCTCGCCTCTCGCAGCCCGATCGAACTCTTCCGCCCTTTGCTTCCGTGCGGCTGACAGATCCATCAACAACTTGGCCTCATGCTGCCGGTCCTCTGCCTGTGCTGCCCTTGCGCGTTCAAGCAACTCTTTGGCCTCTTTGTGGTGGATGCGTGCAATCTCGCGGAACTCGTCGCCTGGTGCATTGCCCAGGAATGTATAGACTGGGGATTGATTTTGAGTTTTCTCGTCTGACATTCGTTCCTCCTCGCTAGCAAACCTCCGTGCTTAGATTGACCTATCGCATTGACGCCGCGACGCCTACATTATTCCTCAAAATATGGAAACGCGGAGATTTTCTTTGCTTCAGGGTGTAAAATTCCGCTCGTGAGCACACCACCTGAACTTATCCCTTCCCGTGAGCCTGCACCTGTTTCTTCCCTTGAAAAGGATGAACGCAACTGGCTGCCCTTGGGGTTAGCTCTCGCCGTCGTCCTGTTGGTTGCCGGCGGTCTGATCCTGACCCTGGAACACGGCAAGGTCCATGGCAAGGACAGCGTCACGCCCATCACCGCGCCTCTTGACTCCTATGCGGCCAATCTCTCGCTCACCCGTCTTACCATGAGCGAAGCCGGCAATCTGGCTGGAGGCAAGGTCACCTACCTCGATGGCCATATCTCTAACCAAGGCCCCCGGGTCGTCACCGGCATCACCGTGCAGGTACTCTTCCGCGACTACGCCCACGAGGTCGCGCAAAATGAAACCCAGCCCCTCAAGCTCATCCGCATGCGCGAACCTTATATTGATGTCGAGCCCGTTTCCGCAGCCCCGCTCAAGCCCGGTGGCGAGCAGGATTTTCGCCTGATCTTCGATGGAATCAAGCCCGACTGGGATGGCGCATATCCGGAGATTCGCATCCTTCACGTCGAAACAAAATAACCCCACTCGCCGTATTTACCATGTAGAAACTACCCGGACTGGAATAATTTACACGATATCTCGACACGGAAATTATCGAACCCCACAAGTCTTCTCTCCGCAAACCAAACAATCTAAAGACGATCTAAGTTTTTTGTGCCGACGGTCACGTATGGCACGAGCATTGCAATCTTAAGGGCAAGCAGATAAGACCGCTCACCCCGAGTAGTGCCGGGGAAAAGAGAGCTTAGGGGGTTTTTATTACCGATGAAAATTTATACGACAACTCGCAGCTTGTTCCCTAGCCGGCTCGCTTTAGTTTTGCTGGCATCTGCAATAGCCATTCCGGCCTTCGCCCAACAGGATCAGAATAACGGGACTCCCAGTGACAAGTCCTCGTCGCAGGGAACGACAGCGGCAGGCCCGCAGAGCAGTTCGCCTGCCGCAGCCGCGCAGCAGCCCTCCCCCAAAAATTCGCAGCAATCCTACCTCAACACTCCCAAAGAGGGATTTTGGGGCAAGGTCAATCCTTTTGCGCGCAAGAAATGGGTCAACAACCGGACGGAGCCCATCAAGGGCCAGCTCAGCGAGCTGGACGAAGTCAACGCTAAAAACGCCCACGACATTCAAGACGTTGACGGCAGGGCGCAGGCGGGCATCCGTAGGGCCCAATCCAGCGCCGACGCCGCCAACGAGATGGCCACCAACGCAGGCAATCAGGCGCAGAAGGCCAACGGCATCGCGCAAGGTGCTTCGGCTCACGTGGACCAGTTGAACTCGACCGTCGCAGGTCTGGATCAGTACCACCAGTCTAGCGAAGCTGAAATAGCATTTCGCGGCGGACAGCCGATACTTTCGACCGCAGCCCGTCAGCAACTCGATACATTTGCAGCTAACCTTACCGGACACCAAGGATACGTGCTCGAGATCGAGGGACATTCTCCCCTCGCAGGCAGCGCGGGCATCCAGAGTTCCGGTCACATGGCCGAGGCAGTCAAGCGCTACCTCGTAACCGAACATCAGATTCCCGTCTACCGTTTGCACTCCGTAGCCCTCGGCAATGCACCAGTCGCCGGCGACGAAGAAGCCAAGCATGCCAAGGTATCGAGCGTGCACATTCGGTTGATGGAAAACAGTTTGGCGGCCCAGGATTCTGCGTCCCCCCATGGCTCAGCATCCTTGACCGGCGCGGAGCGGCCGTAAGCCGCACCCTCCCCCGAGGCTCCTTTCCGCTCCGGCGGCGCCCAGCCGTCCGGCCGCCAATCAAGCTCTCGCAATACGAGAGAACCAAGGCAATCTGGCCCCCGCTCATCACGGGGGCCGTTTTTTGTCTGGACTGCGCAGTAATCACCCTATCGCCAAAGAACATTTTGCCGGCTCCTAGATCGTTATCGGACGCGCATTGAGAATTTCAACTACATCCAATGCCTTTTCGGCCCGTTAAAATCATCATTGTATGAGTCCAACCAATCCCGTCCCCGCCGAATCCATCCCCGACACCATTCTCGCCGGTAGCCGCTTCGTCCGCGCCTGTCTGCGACGCTCCGTCGACCGCACGCCCGTCTGGTTTCTCCGTCAGGCCGGCCGTTACATGCAGGAGTACCGCGACATCCGCAAGCATCACACCCTGGTCGAAATCTGCAAGCAACCGGAGATCGCCGCCGAAGTCACCATCACCGCCGCCGAGAAGCTGGGCGTGGACGCGGCCATCATCTTTGCCGACCTGCTGCTGCCCCTCGAACCCATGGGCCTCGACTTCGAGTTTCAGGCTGGCGAGGGCCCGGTCGTGCGTCATCCCGTCCGTACCGCCGATGAAGTCCGCGCACTGCGCACGGATCGCGTTGACGATCTGGCCTACGTGGCCCGCGCCATCGAAAAAGTCGCCGCGCACTTTCGCGACCGCCTGGGCATCATCGGCTTTTGCGGTGCGCCATACACCTTGGCCAGTTACATGATCGAGGGCGGCAGCTCCAAAAACTACATCCACACCAAGCAGATGATGTACTCCGACACAGCATCCTGGCGCAGCCTTTTGGACAAGATCGTGGTGGTGCTGACGGAGTATTGCCGTCTTCAGGTGGATGCCGGTGCAGACGTCATCCAAATCTTTGACAGTTGGGTCGGCTCGCTCTCCCTGGCTGACTATCGCGACTACGCCTTCGAAGCCTCGAAGCGCCTCGTTCATTCCGTCCAGCAGATGGGTGTTCCGGTCATCTACTTTGGTGTCGAGACCGCGGGCCTGCTCACGCAAATGGCTGCAACCGGCGCCGATGTCATCGGCCTCGACTGGCGTCAACCGCTCGACGAAGGCTGGCGCGCCGTCGGCCACGGCCATGCGGTGCAAGGTAACCTTGACCCGATCACGCTCTTCGCGCCGCCAGAAGTTTTAGAACTCCGCGTCAAGGAGATTCTGCGCGCCGCCAATGGCCGTCCCGGACACATCTTCAACCTCGGCCACGGCATCGTTCCCAGCACGCCGGTAGAAAATGTGCAAGCCGTCGTCCGCATGGTGCGCGAGTTTCGTCTGGAGGCAGCGCATGACTAAGCGTGCAGTTCTCCTGCTAGCCCACGGCACTCCCGAGACCGTCGAGCAGATTCCCGAATACCTCAGCAACGTGACCGGCGGTCGGCCCATTCCGCCTGAGGTCGTCGAGGAAATTCAGCACCGCTACGCGCTCATCGGCCATAGCCCGCTCACCGAAATCACCATCGAGCAAGGCCGTCTGGTCGAAGTAGAACTGTCAGCCACCGGCGCGCACGTCCCCGTCTACATCGCCATGCGCAACTGGCATCCCTACATCCCCGATGTGGTCCGCCAGATGCGCACAGACGGCGTCGAAGAAGCAGCGGTCCTCTGTCTCGCCCCGCAAAACTCGCGCACAAGTGTGGGCCTTTATCGCCGCGCTGTTGAGACAAATGCTGCCGGCCTGCGTATCGACTTCACCGAAGCCTGGGCGCAGCATCCGCTCCTGATTGAAGCCTTCGCCGAACGGCTCCGCCCCGCCTGGGAGAAGCTCACCGCAGAAACCGGCATGCCAGTCCCCATACTCTTCACCGCCCACAGCGTTCCCACGCGTACCATTCAAGCTTCCGAAGGCCAGCCCGCCGACCCCTATGCCGAGCAGGCCAAGCGCACCGCGGCGCTCGTGGCAGAGCGCGTGCCGGAGATTCCTAAGTGGTGGTTCGCCTTCCAAAGCCAGGGCGTAAGTGGTGGTCCTTGGATCGGCCCAACAGTCGAGGAAACTCTAACATCCATCGCCGCATCCGGCGTCAGCGCGCTTCTGCTTCAGCCCATCGGCTTTCTCTGTGATCACGTCGAAATCCTCTACGACGTGGATATTCTTTTCCGCGAATTTGCCGCGAAACTGAATCTCCGTCTCGAGCGGCCCGAGTCGCTGAATGCCTCAGCCACGCTCGCCAAGGCCATCGCCGACCTGGCGCGGCAAGGATTGACGCGGCTCAGCAGTCTCTGAAACTCTCACGGAATCCGTTCGTACGATTGATAGACGGGCTCCCAAACATAGCCGCGGATGCGTTGGCGCAGGGTCGCATCATCGATAGCTTCAGCTGTTCCATCGGCCATGGCCTGCTTGGCAACCGCTTCAGCAACCACCAGGCTCACCTTGCGGCAATCGGCGATCGGCGGCAGCAATGGCGCATTCTTATCTGCAAGTATTGGCGACAAGCCGGCCAGCGCCTTTGCCGAAGCCATGATCATGGCATCGGAAACTCGTGTAGACCGCGAGACGAGAATGCCCAATGCCAGACCGGGAAAGATGAACGAATTGTTGATCTGCGAGATACGCAACCGCTTCCCGTTCATCTCGACCGGATTGAAAGGGCTGCCAGTACCCACCAGGGCCCGGCCCTCAGTCCAACGCAGCAGGTCGGCAGGCATAGCCTCGGATTTCGATGTGGGATTCGAAAGCGGAAAGATGACCGGGCGCTCAGTGTGGCTGGCCATCTCGCGCACAATCTCTTCGGTAAACGAGCCGGGCTGAGCCGAGACACCCACCAGCACAGTCACCTTGGCGTTGCGCACCACGTCGAGCAATGAGATAGCGCCAGATCCCGTCAGCTTCCATCCCTCGACATCGGCCTTCGCGCGCACCAAAGGTTTCTGCCCATCGCGAATGCCCTCGCATCCCTCGACAAGCAGACCGCAGCGATTGAATGCGTAGATGCGCTTGCGAGCCTGCCCTTCGGTCAATCCTTCTTCCTTCATCCGGGCAATGAGCAGATCAATGATGCCGATGCCGGCCGAGCCGGAACCAAACATCGCGATAGTCTGTTCTTTGAGCGGACGCCCGGTAGCGCTAACAGCAGCCAGCAGCGTGCCCGTAGTCACGGCGGCGGTGCCTTGGATGTCGTCGTTGAAGGTGCAGAGCCGGTCGCGATAGCGCTTCAGAAGAATGGCCGCGTTGACGCCAGCGAAGTCCTCCCACTGTAAAAGTATGTGCGGCCAGCGGCGCTCGACGGCGCTGACAAAGGCCTCGATAAATTGATCGTACTCGGGGCCGCGCACGCGCTTATGCTGCCAGCCAATGTAAATCGGATCGTTGAGACGCTCTTCATTGTCTGTGCCCACGTCGAGCAGAATCGGCAGGCAGTGTTCAGGCGGGATGCCTCCCAGAGCTGTGTAGAGCGCCATCTTGCCGATGGGAATCCCCATGCCGCCCGCGCCCTGATCGCCCAATCCTAGAATGCGTTCGCCGTCCGAGACCACGATGCAGCGTACTTCGTCGAAGCGTTGGTCGGCAAGAATCTGCGCGATGCGGTGCTTCTGTGTATAGCTGAGAAAAAGGCCGCGTGGCCGGCGCCAAATTTCGCTGAAGCGCTGGCAGCCCTCGCCCACCGTCGGCGTGTAGACAATGGGCAGCAACTCCTCGGTGTAGTGCTCGATCAGCGAGTAGAACAGCGTCTCGCAATTATCCTGCACGTCACGCATGTTGCTGTACTTGAGGAAGCCGGTATCTCGGCCATCCAAGACGCGCTTGCGTCGTTCCCGCTGGTCTTCGAGGGTTCCGACGTGGGGCGGCAGCAGGCCATGCAGAGCGAAGGCGTCGCGTTCCTCTTCAGTAAATGCAGTGCCCTTGTTGAGCCGGGAATTCAGCAGCAGCTCGATCCCGTGAAGCCGTGTCCGCAACACGCTGCCATTTGCATGCTCTGCTTGAATTTCCTCACTCATATCATTCTTCTCCGTGATGCCGATTTCTTCACACAATCAAAGGTAGATTCCATGCTAACCCGCGGTGGCCGCGATCTCCTGTTGTGCGCATCACAGCTCCGGCCACGCAAATCTATTACTCAAAAGTCAGCAGCACAACTTCAGCGCGGGTTCCAACGCGCATCGGCGGACCCCACGTTCCCACTCCAGTTGATGTGTAAACTTGCAGCGCGCCGAACTGCTGCAAACCGTAAGTGAATTTGCCGAAGGCGCGCCGCGTGAACCATGTGAAGGGAAATATCTGTCCGCCGTGAGTGTGGCCGGAGAGCTGAAGGCTTATACCAGCCTGTTCGACGATGGGCAGCCGGTTGGGCACGTGATTCAGCAGGATGCTGGCTTGGCCCGGGATCAGCCGCAGACCCTCCAGCGTGGTGCGCAGCCAGATAGGGTAGCCGGAGTCGCCATAGGATACGCCCACAATGTCCAGGCCATCGAGAGTTACCTTCTCATTGGCCAGGACGCGGATGCCTACGCTGGTGAGCACTTCGCTGTAGTGAGCCGCGTTGCCAAACTCATCATGGTTGCCGGTCGAGAAGTACATGCCGAAGGGCGGAGCAAGCTGGCGGAATGGGGCCGCAAGCTTTTTGGCGTCGGTCTTCGAACCGTCGAAGAAGTCGCCCGGAAGCAAGATAACATCCGGGTTGAGGCTGGCGGCCAGCGCCACGATCCGCCGGCTGAATCCGAGACCGTTGATGTGGCCCAGATGCAGGTCGCTGATCACTAATGCAGTGCGGCCAATCCAGGACGCAGGCAGGCCGGCGAGCCGGACGGGAATGCGCCGAATGCGAATCCAGCGAGCATTCAGCATGCCGTAGAGGCTGACCGCAATGGCCGAACCAAAGAGCACGGCGGCGATCCGAGGCTTATCCACATTCAACTTCAGCAGTCCAAACGCGGGGCGCGTCAGCCAGCAGAGGCATGCAGCCAGAAAGAAAAAGTTCAGCAGTCCCAGCCAGACCGAAGCAAGCTTGTAGAAGAGCGAGACCAATCGGTTTGCGTAGTAGAACCCAAGCAAGGCGGCCGCGATGAAGCTGAAGGCCAGCACCAACAACGTGGTCCGCAAGGCAAGCATGGCCGAAGGGCTGAGAGGCCACCAGAATGCGATCCAGGTGTGATAGATGAACAAATGGGCAGCAAGCAAAAGGGCTTGCATGAGCGCGATGCCCACGAACGGCCAGGCCTTCAAACGGGATCTCCTTATCTTTAATTCTTGCACGAGCGGGAGCACCCGATTAAAATCCCTGCCATTATGACAAATGTCTTATCTGTTGCAGGTACAAATTCGAAATACAAGGAACCCGGAGCCCAGCCTGCCGGTTTTCTGGGCGGTTTTTGGCACGGACTCGTAGCTCCAATCTCATTTCTTGTCAGCTTGTTGGTAAGTGGCGTGAGCATCTACGAAACGAACAATAACGGTCGTTGGTATGAATTCGGATTTATGCTCGGAATCGGCGCCTACTTTGGTGGCGAGGGGATTCGCTGATCAGCTGGAGGCTCGAACGCAGGAGCCGACACCCGTGCGCATGAAACAATCGTCTTGAATGTTCAGCACACCCAGCGACGCGCTCGGCCTTTACATCTCGATCCCCTTCTGCCGGTCCAAGTGCACCTACTGCAACTTTGCTTCGGGTGTCTATCCGGCCAGCGAACATACACGCTATGTGAATCGACTAATTGAGCAACTGGCTTCGGCCCGCGCGTGGGCGGAGCAAATGTATGTCAAACTGCCGCGCCGTGTGGACACAATCTATCTGGGCGGCGGGACGCCTAGCTTGCTCGCATCTGAGCTGCTTTCGCGCCTCTTCTCTGCAATGCGCGCAGAGTTCGACATGGAGCCTGACGCCGAGATCACCGTCGAATGCGCGCCAGGTCAGCTTACCGATGAGACGCTCGATGCGTTGTTAGCCGCGGGCGTGAACCGCGTCAGCCTGGGTGTGCAATCGTTCATCGATCGCGAGGCGTCGATAAGTGGGCGTCTGCATAGTCGCGCGGTGGTAATCGACGATCTGCATCGGCTGCGTGCCGCCGGCATCGTCAACCTCAATGTAGACCTGATTGCCGGCCTCGCCGGGCAGACCTTCGCGTCGTGGGAAGAGTCGCTGGCGGTGCTGCATGACTGCGACGTCCCTCACGCCAGTGTCTACATGCTTGAGGTCGACGAAGATTCGCGCCTGGGTCGTGAGATGCTTGCGCACGGCGTCCGTTATCACGCGGACCTCGTTCCATCCGACGATGCAATTGCGCAGATGTATTCGCTGGCAATCGAAAGTCTGAATGCGACCGGTCTCGATCAATACGAGATTTCAAACTTCTGTAAGCCTGGGATGGAATCGCGTCATAATCTGCGCTACTGGCAGCGGCGGCCCTACCTCGGCTTGGGCCTCGACGCTTCATCCATGCTCATCGCAACTCCAAATCCCGATTCTCGGCCCCGCGAAAGCTTCGTCCTCCGTTCGACGACGACGGACGACTTGAAGGCCTTTCTCAACGGCGATCATCCTATAGAAACCGAGTGGCTCACGCTCGCCAAGCAGCACGAAGAAGCTTGGTTCCTGGGCCTGCGGCTCAATGCCGGTGTCGAAGTTGCCTCTCTGGGGCAGGAATTTGGCTCAGCCATGGTAACTCCCGCACTCGAAGCCGTCGCTCATCTCGCCGATGCAGGATTGGTTACATTCGACGGCAAGACAGTCCGCCTCACCGCACAAGGACGTCTGCTCTCGAACGATGTCTTTCAGGAATTTCTAGACCTTCAGCCGCAACTCAGCCTCAAGATAAGCGGCGATTAACAGCGCCCATTTTCTTGTTTCGCGTTCCGCACTTGCCCTACCAAGCCAGCAGTTCGTCGCCTGAGCTTGGCGAGAGGAAGGCCACCGGCGCGGCGATGGGTTGCGGGCATTCCCCAACGCACTGGATCGACTCAGGCCCAGTAGCCTTGGCCAATTGCAGCGCCTGCTCGGCATCGCGCAAAACCACCACCGGGGAGCGGCCCATGCTGGAGGCAATGCCGAAGCAAGCAGAGAGGCGGACAGCGTCGCCGCCCACTCGGAAGGGCGATGCAAAAACATCGATGCGAAGGCGCTCTGCCATCATGACGGCGTTGACGCTGCTACAGCCGGGCAGAGCCACAAGAAACTCATCCTTGCCAGCGCGGCCCAGCAAGTCGTAGCTACGCAACAGGCGCGATGTGCGGGTCACCACCTGGCAGAGCAATTCATCGCAAGCCTCCGAGCCCAGTCGCGAGTTCCAGTGGCCGAAGTCGTCGATGTCGAACAGGATCATGCACAGAGAACTTTTCATCCGCTGCACGCGATCGGTCTCGCGAAACATCATCGACAGCATGGTTTCGCGGTTGTAGACGCCGGTCAGCCGGTCCATCTGTGCGTTCAGCGCGGCAGCTTCGCGCAGCAGTTCCAGCTCGCGCGATCTATGGTGGTTGCGCAGCACCGATTCCAGCCGCAGCCGCAGAAAGGGAAGCTCGGTCGCGCGTGGCACCAGGTCGTCGATAACATTTTCAGCCAGCCGGTCGATCCATTCCTGAGTGACCGCGTCCGCAATCAAGACAATCGGAAAGCGCCTGCCCGCAGCCTCGACGCGCGCCGCCGCCAACAACTGCCCCATCTCCATGCCAGGCAGCTTGACGTCGATCATGGCCAGCGTCGGCGCATGAGCCGCAGTCAGCGCCGGCAGAGCCGTCTCGGCGGAGAGGAAAACCTCCACCTGAGCCCCGTCGGCGCCAAGAACCGGTTCAATAGCCGTCAGCAGCGCGGGTTCAGCCGATGCCAGTAGATACGTGGGTGTGGAGTGAGCTAGCATCCTCAATCAACCTCGATAGTGGATGCATCGGCGATAGTTAGAGATTATTTAGAGAACGAACGAAGATTCTTGGCTGCCGTCAATAACCTTTGAGCGGAAATCTGATGCCTATGGTACTGTAGTCGGCCTGCGGCTTAGACTCCTCAAACCGCAGGCACAACTCCGTCCAAACTTAATCAACAAAATCAACCTGTGGTGTGACGGTGATGATGCCGCGCTCGTAGCCCATATCGAGCAACTTGCGAATAGCCTCGCGGCCGTCGGCGCCGTAGTCCATCGTGCGGTCGTTCACGTACATGCTCACAAAGCGGTTGGCTAGCCGGGCGTCCAGGTCGCGCGCAAACTGCATAGCGTATTCCAGGGCCTGTTCGCGGTGATCCAGTGCGTGCTGGATGCTGTCGCGCAGAGCCTTGGAAACAATCTTGTGCGATTCGGCGCCCAGCGAGCGGCGGATCGCGTTGCCTCCCAGCGGCAGCACCAGGCCCGTAGTCTCGCGCCACCAGGCGCCCAGGTCAAGAATCTTCAGCAAGCCGCTTGAGGAGTAGGTCAGCTGGCCTTCGTGGATGATGAGCCCGGCGTCGCAGCTCCCGGCAAGGACGGTCGGAATAATCTGATCGAAGGCCACAGTCTCGGTCTGAACGGCGGGATTGAATATCTTCAGTGCGAGATAGGCAGTCGTCAGTGTGCCAGGCACGGCTATCCTGACGCGGCTCAGGTCTTCAATCGCCAGCGGTTTGTTCGAGACGATCATTGGGCCGTAGCCCTCGCCCACGCTGCCGCCGCAGCCCATCAGCGTGTACCTATCCTGCAGGTACGGATAGGCATGAAAGCTGATGGCCGTCACGTCGAAGAAAGCCTCATCCAGCGCGCGGCGGTTGAGGGTTTCAATGTCGCTCAGTGTATGGGAGAACTTGTACCCTGGGACGCGGACCTTGTTGGTGGCCAGCCCATAAAACATGAAGGCGTCGTCGGAGTCGGGACTGTGAGCGATTGATATTTCGGTAGTTTCAGCCGGTTTGGCGGCAATGGAAATTTGTTGACTCATGGTGCACCAAGGTCCTTTCGGCGAACAAAACTGCACTTGCAAAACAAACTGCGATTGGATGTTAAATGCTCTCTAAAGACATAGTGATACAAACGCTGGACTTCGTTTCCGAGCGGCGGTCAGATGCTCTGAAAATTTCGATGCTCTTTTGGATTCCCCGGTGGCCAGTTCCGGCATTTTCGATTCCGCTCTTTACAAAATCCATACTGTCGAGTGGCTTTTACCTCAGAAAAGGGCTACATGTGAAGCGAAAATGCTCTAGCGGCCTTCATTCTCCGTTTCCGTGTCGGTCTCCTCAGCCGGGCCAGTAGGGGAATTAAGGCCTAGCCCAATGCGTGCTGAAGGCTTTGAGCGGCTTCGCGCCCGCTGGACCCAGATGTAATGCGCCCCCCCGACAGCTGCAACCAGCAGAGCCGCGAGTGAGACGAGGAGGGCAATCACTAACCAGCGCATAGCAGCGAACTACGCCAGAATACCAGACCAACCGCTCCTCGACCCCAGCTTCGAGGGCAGGGAAGCCGTCCGTCAAGGCTGGCGCAGGCTCTCTTTGAGCCAATCGAGGTAGGGCCGGCTAGCCGCATCAACCCCAAGAACCAGGAACTCCGGCGTCTCATAAGTGTGCAATTCGTGCAGTCGAGCTTCGAGCGCCGCCAGTTGCTCGGGCCTGGTCTTCAGCAGCAACAGCGTCTCGGTCGACGACTCAACCTTGCCCTCCCAGCGATAAATGGACTGCACGGCGGGGATCAAAGTAGCGCAGGCCGCCAGCCTCTCCTCAACCAGCGCACGCCCCAGCCGCGCAGCCTCATGAGGATTGGCCGTAGTGGTCAGGACAACACGGGCTGCAGGCGTATCTTCGGGCATAAAGTGCTTCCAAGATAAGTGTACGAGCATCCCTCGCCAATGAGCCACTGGGCAGTGACCGCCATAGCATCTTGCGTGAAGCCCGAATTTTCACCGGCCACATCAGTGTACTTCAGAACTAATCCTTAGAATGCTCCCTAACCCGATTCCCATGAGCTTTGGGCGGCAGCTGACTCTCTCAGCAAGCCTGCTCAACAATATCCATGTGGTCCCAGGTCCCCTGAGAATGTTGTTTTTTATAGCGTCGATCGCAGCCGAAATCTCTTCGTGAAATGCGATGTGAGCGAGTTCTGGTTCACTTCATCCGCGCAGTGGGCTAAACGGAAGGGCAATCCAGGTGCTCTTACGAATCAATTAAACATTGGCGTTGGCAATACCTTGGTATTCGGATTCTTGCCAAAGAGTACGCGGAGCTCTTTGCGAATATGTCCAATTCATACTGTGGTATCGGTCGATACCTTCGTCCAATAGACTCGTCGTCGCACTTCTGCCAATCTCGCCTTGACCGGTCAGTCGCTCTGACATCGAAACGACTACCAAATGGATAGGACAAATGGACCGAAAGAGAGCACGCGCGCGACCGTGCCTGTCGCCTCGAACGCGCTGGGTGTGAAGGTTTTAGCGCCCCGAAAAGGCTGTCGTCGGCGAGCGGCGCAAGCCCTTCGGCGATGGGTCCGGCTTTGACTCGATTACGTCGACTTTAATCTTCGGCGAGTACGACGCGGTGCTGATAGGCGCAATGATCACGGTGGCTGAGGCCGAGGTTCTCGCAGATTGGGTAGCCCTGCACAAGCTAAGATCGCGGGAAACAGATTCAATTTCAGAGGAGAATGAAATGACAACAAAAGGAAAAATCCTGGTGCTGGTTTCGAGCGGATACGGCTTACCGCTGAAAGATGGCAAGGTTTATACCGGCGCCGGTTACTATCTCAACGAGCTGACGGTTCCGGTCCGCGCCCTCATGCAGGAAGGCTACGAGATCACTTTCTCCAACCCCAAGGGCAACACGCCGCAATTGGATCTCCATTCCGCTGTCCCAGATTTCTTCGGCGGGGATGACGCCAGGCTCCAGGACTATTTCAAATTCCGCGATAGCCTGACTGGCCTCAGAAATCCAACGCGCATCTCGGATGTCATCGCATCGGGCCTGGATCAATATGACGCTGTTTTCGTCCCCGGCGGCCATGGCCCGATGATCGATCTTCTCGATGATCCGAACGCTGGCGTCGTGATGAGACACTTTCATCAAACATCCAAGCCTACGGCGGTGCTGTGCCATGGCCCGATTTCACTTCTCTCGGCGCTTCCGAATTCGACTGAAGTGGTCGCGGCACTGGCAGCGGGCGATGCCGATGAAGCGGCGGCAAAGGCTAAAGGATGGATCTACACCGGATATAAGATGACTATCTTTTCGACTGCGGAAGAGCAGCAGCGGGAGCCGCTTGAGATTGGTGGTAAGGTTCTCTTCTACCCGGACTTCGCCTTACGAACTGCGGGCGGCGACGTAAGCGTGGTCGCTCCATGGGGGAGCTACGCCCTTCAAGATCGCGAGTTGATCTCAGGTCAGAACCCGTTCTCTGACCAAGCGCTCCTGAAACTTCTTCTACCGGCACTTGATGCGATGAAGAAGTCTTCTACCAGCACTCAACGCGAAGAACAAGTGACTCGATAAAGGAACGTTCCATGAAATATCCGACGATCTATCGGACCAAAAAGATCGATGGGCTCTCCATCTTCTATAGAGAGGCTGGTCCGAAGGACGCGCCGACATTGCTTCTGCTGCACGGACTGCCGTCATCGTCGCGCATGTTCGAGTCACTCTTCTCCCGACTGTCGGATCAGGTTCATCTGGTCGCTCCCGATTATCCTGGCTTCGGACACAGCGACTGGCCGGATGCGAAGGCATTCGCGTACACGTTCGATCAGTACGCAGAGATCATGAATCATTTCACCGAGGCGCTTGGGCTCTCGCGCTACACGCTCTATATGCAGGATTATGGTGGGCCGGTGGGTTTTCGAATGATCCTCAAGCACCCGGAACGCGTGGAAGCTCTCATTGTTCAAGACGCGGTTGCGCATAATGAAGGCCTGGGCGTGAATTGGAAGACGCGTCGCGAGTTCTGGGCGGATCGCGTGCCGAACGAAACTGCGCTGCGCGCGAATTTGCTCTCGTTGGCGGCGACACGCACTCGTCATGTCGGCAACGATCCGAATGTGGAACGCTACGACCCCGATCTGTGGACCGATGAGTTCTATTTTCTCAATCGGCCCGGCCAGGCTGAGATTCAAAGTGATTTGTTCTACGACTATCGAACCAATCTGGACGCGTATCCGAAATGGCAAGCGTGGATGCGCAAGAACCAACCGCGATTGCTGGTGATATGGGGCAAGTATGAGCTCTCTTTCGACCCGGGCGAGCCCGAACGTTATCGCAAAGATGTGCCGAATGCTCAAGTTCACATTGTGGACGGAGGTCATTTTGCATTGGACACGGCAGCAGATCAAGTCGCCGCATTCGTGCGAGGATTCCTCGTCTCTTCTCGCGAGGCGCAGAAGGAGCTCCAGGCGGGATGAAGCAACTTGAGGCGGTTGTACGCGGCTTTGTATTGAGTTCGAAGCCTTAAAGCGAGAGATAGTCAATGCCCCATGGCGCCGGTATGAGGCTTCGCGTTAGCCGGTCTATTATCGATTCGCATGGTGGGTGCTTATGGGTCGTCCGTCCCTTGCGGAAGATTAACTTCCATTGGCGCACAATAGACCTAGTCGGCGGAATGGGCTTTCCTGATTTTGACTACAAAGAGAGGTACCCCCTCCCCCCCCCTTATATTTATTTTTGACCCCGAAATCTTGCAGATAATTTAATCCAGCCTGGAATCAATACCTTCCGAAGACAATTCCCGCAAAAGCACGCAGACTAACAATCCGCAGAATTTGCATAAAATTACATTCCTCTTCCACAATTCCTTTCGCCGCAGACAGAAAATCCTCTTCGTCGCAACAAAACCACAAAACTTGCCGCGCGCGCCTCAGTAAGGCAGTATGAAAAAGGAGCCGATGAAACGGCGCGGAGAGAAAGCAATGACAACAGAGATCAAGTTTGGCACCTCGGGTTGGCGCGCGATTGTGGCCGACGAGTTCATCGTGTCCAATATTCGGCTGGCAGTGGCTGGTATTGCCGCCTACGTAAAGACGCAACCGGAGCCGCATCGCGTGCTCGTGGGCCGCGATCCCAGATTCCTCGGCGAAAGCTTTGTGGACATCGCAGCGCGTGTGCTGGCCGGAGCGGGCGTCACGCCGATCGTGATTCCCGAAGCCGCGCCGACGCCAGCAATCGCCTATGCGGTCCGCGAGCTGAAGACCTCCGGCGCCATCAACTTCACCGCCTCGCACAATCCACCGGAGTACAACGGCATCAAGTTTTCTACTTCCGATGGCGCGCCAGCCTTGCCTCAAGTCACCAAGCAAATAGAAGCAGCCATCGCGGCTCTGCAAACCAGCGGTGCGGCGATCCCGCAATCAGATCCTCCCGCAGCGGGCTTTGAAACCGCCGACGTCAAGCCCGCGTTCCTGAAGCGGCTCACTGAGCTGGTGGATCTGAAAGCCATCGCCAAGTCAGGGATCAAGGTGGTCTACGATCCCTTCTGGGGCGCGGGCCGCGGTTATAGCTCCGACATTCTCCGCGACGCTGGTGTGACCGTCGAGACGGTTCACGATTATCGCGATGTGCTCTTCGGCGGCCATGCGCCGGAGCCGTCCGACGAGCTGCTGGGTGACGCCAAGGCCAAGATGAAGGAGATAGACGCACATCTCGGCATAGCGACCGATGGCGACGCCGACCGCTTCGGCATTGTCGATGCAGACGGAACCTTCATCCAGCCGAACTACGTCATCGCGCTGCTCTTCGATTATCTGGTAGAGACGCGCGGCTGGAAGAACGGAGTAGCCAAGAGCGTGGCGACCACCAATCTGATCAGCGCCCTCGCCGAATACCATAAGGTCCCGCTCTATGAAACGCCAGTAGGCTTCAAGTACATTGGCGAACTGATCAACGAAGATAAGATCGCCATCGGCGGCGAAGAGTCGGCGGGGCTGACGATCCGCGGCCACGTGCCGGAGAAAGACGGCGTGATTGCCGGCCTGCTGGTGGCCGAAATGGTGGCCAACCGCGGCAAAACTCTGGGCGTCCAACTGAAGGAGCTGTTTGGCAAGGTTGGTTCCTTCTATCCACTTCGCGCCAACTTCCACTTGACCTCGCAAGGCATGGCCGCGTTCACTGAAAGATTGAAGGCCGATCCAAAAGAACTGAGCGGGCGCAAGGTCGCCAAGGTTGTGCGGATCGACGGGCTGAAGCTGATCCTCGAAGATGGCTCCTGGGTCTGCTACCGTCTCTCCGGAACAGAGCCGGTGGTACGGGCCTACACGGAAGCGCGCAGCGAGCACGATACGGAGGCGCTCAGCGCCGCGGCCAAGGAGTTTGTACTCAAGTAAGGATGAATCCAGGTTCTATGCCAGACGAGAAGAAGCAAAACCGCACCAGCGCAGCGAAGGCGGACGGGAGCGTCCCCGGCTCCATGCCCCGCCGTGCTCTGGATTTTGCGCTGAGTGTGTGGCGTCCGGCAGCATCCGTGGTCGCCGTCGGGCTGGCGCTGCTGCTCCTCTGGCACGTGGTCAACGGCAAGAACGGGCTGTCGGTGTGGCAGCAGAAGCGTGTCGAGGACCGCGAGTTGCGCAAGGAGATCGACGACCTGAATCAGGAGAATGCCCGTCTGCGCGAGCACATCGAGCGGCTCAAGTCCAGCCCGGATGCCATCGGCCAAGTGGCGCACGACAAACTGCACTACGCCAAGCCCAACGAGGTGATTGTTTCCATGCCCTCTGAGCCGCAGACGCAAACCCAGTCCGCTGGCGCGGGCAAGTAATAGAGAAACTGGGGCTAACCGTTAATTAATCGATATGCTTTCTGTCGGCCACTGCAAATTATTCCGATCTCTATTTCTAAAGATCGATTATTGAAGAGATATTCTGCCAAGTCTCAATAATTTGACGTGATAGCCGATATATAAATCGAGGGTCTAGCATCCGGGCAGGAGTCTGAACTCTCGTGGCATTTTTATAAGCGGGTGCGGCATGGCAGATTCCGTCTTCAAAGCAGAAGCACTGGTTCCCATTTGGGTTGAAAAATCCGGCATATCGGTTCTGGACAAGCTGGCTCAACGCCCGGTGTTGATAGAGGTGGAAAAGCTGGGCAAAGTCATGCGCGGCCAGATGCTGCAACTGACCATGTCGGGAGCAACCGTGCTGCCTGACGATTCTTTTCTGTTATTGAAAAGTGTTCACGCGAAGGTTTCCTTCCGGTATAGCGATGTTGTTTACGTTCTCTCTGGAATGACCGTGGAGAGCGAGGCCGATCTTCGCTTCAGCTTTAAGTTTGACAGTGTGACGCGGAAAAGCTTCGCAATCATGGGCAAGAACCTTGGAGAGGCAGGGCTGCTGGACGCTGCCGATGTTAAGCAGATGTACGCTTCGAGAGATACGGGAGCACCCGATCCTGAAGCCAATTCGGCGTCACCTGCAACACAAACCAAGATCGTTGCGCGCCTGGTGCGGCATGAAAAGCCACCAGGGGGGCGGGAGCGGCGCGTTCATCACCGCCACGATATGGACGTGGGCGCAAAGCTGGCGATTGTCAATTCGGATAGCATTCTGAACAGTTCGGTGATGGAGCTAAGTTTCGGCGGATGCCGGGTATATACCGATCTCCCAAACAACATCCAACTGGAAACGCTGGTGGAAGTGCAGTTTGTCGAATGCGGGCTTCCACTGCGTCTGGCCGCGAAGGTTCAGGTAAAGAACGGAGCACATGTTCTCGGCTTGATGTATTTGAACATGAGTAGCCGGATGAGGGAACGGCTCAATCATTTGATCAGGGAGATTGGAGAGAAGGAGAGAGGACAGTGACCCTGGTTTCTACCTGTCTCAAAAATCCACATGGGCCCGCACCGATCCCACCCAGATCGGACCGCGATCGCGATTGTAGCCCGGATTGTTGATGTGCTGCACGTCAATGGAGTAGAACATTCCCCTCCACGCGTGCCAGGTGTAATAGCTCTCAACGATATTTTCGCGGCTATAGTTAAGGTTGCCGTCGCCCAGTAGAAACCCGAGACCGCCAAGCTTCAAATACTGCTGATGGTCAGTCTTGATGGCGTTCGAGACTACGGCAAAGGCGAGCTTGTCTGCTGGACGATGCCAGCGGTTTCCAGCGTAGTCCGCGCCCACCTCGATGGTCTGGTCCACCTCGGTGTAGGCGAAGGACTCGTGCTGGCCCTCGCTCCAGCCGAAGCGGCCGAAAACGCGCAGGTTCTCCGTCAGCTCCTGCTCGGTGTTGTAACCGAAGCCGTATTTAAGCGCGCTATAGTGCTCGTGGAGAGTGATCGTGGGCACGGTCACACTGTATTTTGCGGTGTCTGAGCCATTCAGAAAATCCTCGACCGCCTCGCGGTAGGTACCCATATGGGCGCGATTGGCGTAAAAAAGCAGGCGCTGCGTACCTTTGCGTTGGGGCACAAAGCTATGGCGCAGTTCGAACTCGCCGTTCTGGCCGTGGGCGCGACTGAAAGCCCAGTCCATGTCGATGCCGTTGGCCACCACGGGCATGGCGAAGATGCCATAGCGCACGCTCCACGCCCGGTCGTCGTACTCGGCCATGCCACCTACCGTATAGCCGCGAGTGTCGGCGGCGTAGTCCCATGCGCCATTGTTGTCGATCGTCCAGTTCATGAACTGTAAGTGACTGTCAGAGCCAATGTTATTGACGTCGAAGAAATCCGGAAGCGTTAGTTTGCCGAGGCGAAACTCGACCCGGCGAACGGGCACAGTGGGAGCTAACGAGAAGAAATCCGCCTCATGGCTGGCAGTCTCCTGCGTCAGTCCGAAGACCTGGTGAATCTGGTAGCGGGCGATGTAGGGTGCCTTGCCCAAATAAGGGTTGCGCACCACGTCCAGATTGGTAAATCCGGCGAGGCCAAGAGCTTCACTGAGTCCGCGCCCCTCGGCTGCTTCGAGATCGAAGATCAGGTCGGTGTTGTAGCGGATCGAGGGGGTGGGTCGGGCCATGGCGTAAAGCGTTCCCACCATTGAGGTTCTGTACTCGGCCGCATTGTGGAAGCTGTTGGTGCCCTGGTAAAGGGAATGAAAGGGCAGGTTCCCCTGGAAGATGATGTTGGCTTGGCCGGAGAGCCACCAGCGGTCATTGCCGTGGTGCGAGGACATCGAGACGACGGGTTCCTCCTGCGTCTCGGGGGCGTCATGGCCTGGTTTGGCGGGCGGATCTGCGATGCTACCATGCTGGCTGTTGTCAGGGGACTGCGCCGGTCCGGCTTGTGTAAGCTGCTGTGCTGGAAGGATTTGAGGATCGGGAGCGGAGGGCAGTGCTTCGTTTGTTTGGGCTCGGGCCGTCGCGGCTCCCAGCCCGAGCGCAAGAGCAGTTAGCAACCCGGCGAGCGCGTTGCGGAGGCAGAGAGGGATCGGGCGTGGGCGGCAGATCTGGACCATGGGGAAGCTTTCCAATCATTGCGTGGGGCGGCGAGAATAAGGGATAGAATGGAGACGCAGCGCTACCCTTTGTTTTGGTGTACCATACCGGGGGTGGGTATTGTCAAGAGGAGAGAAGCAGCATGCCCGGCCATGATCGCGAGAAGGTCAAGTTGTTGCAACGATTGAGAAAACTGCGCGGACAATTGGACGCGGTCGAGCGCTCCCTCAACGCCGATGAGGACTGCGGCGGCCAACTGATGCTGCTGGCTGCGGTGCGCGGCGGCGTCAACGGCCTGATGGGCGAGGTGCTGGAAACGCATATCCGCTTCCATCTGGACGATGGGGCCAAGGAGCAGATCGCGCCCGAGCTGGCCGAGGACCTGATCGACCTGGTACGCGCTTATTTGAAGTGACGCGATTGGAGCCGGGTGGTGAATTGGGGCATCGAAAGCGGAGAGCTATAAGTTATCGGTTTTTGCCAACTGTGAAGCTATATGCTACCGGTTTTAAGCAAAAGTGAAGCAATAAGTTGCCGGTTTTGGACAAAGTGGAGATGTGTTGCTCTCCAGATTTGAGAGGTTGGAGCGACTTACCTCGCCGGGATTTGCTCGAACGACTGAAAACACGTCAGTAGTCATCTTGGAGAAGGCCGGAAGAGAGGGAGGATTCCTCTCTTAGGGTGAGTTTTTTGGGGGAGATTCCTGCGTGTGTGGGGACGACAGTGAACAGAGGTCGGTGGGCGGCGGGTCAGAGAGGTTGTCGAGGCGGATTCGGCGAGATGGGGCGGTTGGGATGTGGGTCATCCAGAGGTGGGTGTACGCTACGGGTGTTCCAGTTAATTCGATTGCGACTGCCGATGAGACCTGATTCGTTTCGCACGTTCATTCCGATTGTCTTATTGATGCTGGAAGTCTCCTTTGCCCTGCCCTGCTGGGCGGAGCATGGATTTGTGTTGGTACTTGTGCAGGACGCGCAACATCATCCGGTGCGCGGAGTGGAGGTTGGCATCGAGGGCAATGGAGGCTCGAAAACGACCGGGGATGACGGCAAGGCGCAGCTTCCCGTCGGGGCGAGCACAAAGGAAGGTGACTGGCTTTCCATGGTCATCCTGCATTCGCCTCCGGGTAAAGACCTGGTGATTATTTCGCCATGGGACAATCGGTCAGTAGTTCCGTCGTTTGAAGACAAGCCGGAGAACTTCATTCGCGTGGTAACAGTGCAGCGAGGAGATCGCGCGGCGCTCGAAAGCGGCAGTGTGCTCGCTTTCTTGGCGGAAAAGATCAACAAGGCGAATTCTCCCAAGTCGGCAAATGACAGTGCATCCCTACAGGACCCAAGAGAGAACCTCGCCGCAACAGCAAAGCAGTATGGATTGGCTCCCGACGAAGTGGATCAGGCAATTCGAGCGTGGGCTGCCAAGACGACCGATCCTTATGAGGCAGGGTTGGCGGCGCTGTATGAGCGAGATTTTTCCAACGCTTCGGCTCAGCTTCAAAACTCGTTGAAACAGCGAGAAGAAAAGCTAACGACAGATCAGAAGACGTTGGAGCAGGACCGGAAACAGGTCGCCGATGCAGCATTCTTCCTAGGGCAATCACTATACCAGCAAGGCAAATATCGGGAGTCGGCCGAAGCCTATGAGCGATGCTTGCAAATACGCCCCGATGATCCTCTCGTATTGAATAACACTGCTATGAGCCTGTCGCAATCAGGCAACTACGCTAAAGCCGAACCGTTATTTCGGAGGGCCATCGCGATTAATGAGAATTTGCTGGGGCGTGACCACCCTGATGTAGCGGCGTCCCTCAACAACTTGGCAGAATTGCTCGAACACAAGGGCGACTCTGCGGGAGCCGAGTCACTGCTGCGCGAGGCGCTTGAAATCGATAGGGAGATGTGTGGCCCCGAATGCCCGCGAGTGGCTACTAACCTCGCCAATCTGGGAAAGTTGCTTCAGGAAAAGGGTGAATATGTGGAAGCCGAGCAAAATCTTCGAAAAGCTCTTGAGATCGATGAAAAGGCGCTAGGTTCTGATAACCCTCAAGAGGGTATTTGCCTAAACGAGCTAGCACGTTTGTATCAGGCGAAAGGGGAATACGCAAGAGCCGACCCGTTGTACCGTAAAGCTATCTCGATCGCGAGGAAGGCGCTTGGGCCGGATCATCCTGAGGTTGCTCTGACCCTTAATAACCTTGCAGTAATGCTCAGGAATGAGGGCGACTTAGCGCAGGCAGAAGCACTTTATTGGGAGGCGCTGCGAATCAACGAAAAGGCGCTGGGTCCGGACCACCCTGAGGTTGGAAGAGTTCTCAGCAACCTAGCTGTATTGCTCGATCAAAAGGGCGACCGTCCGGAAGCCGAGGCAAAATTTCGGAGGGCACTTGCTATTCGTGAAAAGTCGTTGGGGCCAGACCATCCAGATGTAGCAAATACCCTCGACAACTTGGCAGGACTGCTTGAGGCCAAGGGAGATTACGCAGAGGCCGAAGCGAAGATTCGGAGGGCGCTCGGGATCTATGAGAAGGCGTGGGGGCCAGATCATCCTCAGGTAGCAGTTTGTCTGAATAATCTTGCTCATCTTCTCACGGGGGAGTGCGACTACGCAGACGCAGAGCGGCAGTACCGGAGGGCACTCGAAATCGATACGAAGGCGCTAGGGCCGGACCATCCAAGCACAAGAAAGATTAGAGCCAACTTGAATGCCGTGCTTGAAGCCGAAAAGCAAATGGGGAAATGAGTATGGATTGGGAGAAGGCGCTGGAAATCGCGAGCCGGATTACGCATCCCTACTCTGTGGCGGCCTTTACAGCGGCTATTGCGGGGATTGTGCTGATGCTAGCGCTGAGGGCCAAGAAGCCGCGCATTGCATGGCTGTTGGCCGCGGTTCTGCTAGTTCTCGGCATCTCTCCTTTGGTTGCTTCAACATTTCTGGCAAGCAAAGGTGTATATCACATTCGCGTTGTAGTATTGGGAACGGACGGACTGCCGGTGAGTCAAGCCGATCTCAGTTCTTCAGCTGGTGGAGAAAAGAAACAGGCGAACAGCAATTGGGAGTTCGATCTGGCTCCGCAGGCCAAGCCTTCCAGCGGGCAAATTACCTTCTATGCTTCCGTCAAAGATACCTATCTGGCAGGGAGTTCGTCGCTAACGTTGAAGGATGACTACTTTCCGACGGTCACCATCCAACTACAACCTTTACCCACAGTAACTATTCGCGGAACTGTTGTTGATGAGCACGGGAAGTCTGTCTCTGAAGCGCATGTAGCCGTCTCCGGCTATCCCGAAATTGCTACCACGGACAAGATGGGTAACTTCTCTCTTCCGTCTCATCATGCCGAGGGTCAACTTGTATCTGTCCGGGCGGAAGAAGGTGACAGAGTTGTGGGGATGTTGGTCGTGGCCGGGAAAGATGTGCAACTTGTTTTGAGAAAGCAGTGACTGTGCGGCTTCACCGCGTGGGTTGACGTTTAAGACATTGTTAATGGACTTATGCCGGAGTTAAAACTCCGGCCTAGCTGAAACACAAGCCAACTTTCTCCTGACGTTAAAATTCCTACCTTCGCGCCGCTATAGACTTGATCTGGACATATTGAGTTGTTAGTGGGAGTCGCTGCTCATCCTATAACTTGGGGGCGTCGGCTGCCGCATAGGAGCGTTTTTGATGAATCGAGTTATTCGCTGTCTTATTGTCAAGTTAGTGCCGGTTCTGCTGCTTGTTTCTGCTTTGATCCAATCGAGTCATGCGGCACCGGTGCTGATGATTTCGATTGATGGATTGAAGCCTGAGTACGTGACGCAAGCGGATGCGCACGGGATGAAGGTGCCGTATCTGCGCACGCTGATTCGCGACGGAGTGTATGCCGAGGGGGTGGTGGGAGTTTGGCCGACCGTGACTTATCCCAGCCACACTACGCTGGTGACTGGTGTTTCGCCCGCCGAGCATGGCATCTATAGCAATCTTGAATTCGATCCGGAGCAGCGTTATTCCGGCGCATGGAACTGGTACGCGGCGCAGATTCGCGTTCCTACGCTGTGGCAGGTTGCGCATCAGGCCGGCTTGCGTACGGCGAGCGTCGGATGGCCTGTGAGCGTGGGCGCGACGGATGTGGACTACCTGATTCCGGAATACTGGCGCGGCGTTGATGCGTCGAGCGGGTCGAATCCGGCGGACCGGTATCTGATGGCGGGGCTCTCGCGTCCGGGCACACTGCTGAAACAGTTGGAGCCGGCGGCGGGCGAGTACATGATGGGCAACGATACGAGCATTGGCGGCGATGAGATCAAGATTCGCTATTCAGTGGAGATTCTGCGCACGCTGAAGCCGGCGTTCATGACTATCCATCTGAGTTCGCTGGACGAGACCGAACACGCGCACGGTCCATTCAGCGCGGAGGCGAATGCTGACCTCGAAAGCATCGATGGAATGGTGGCGCGGCTGGCTCAGGCGGCGTTAGCCAACGACCCGTCTACGGTGCTGGTTATCGTTTCCGATCATGGCTTCATGAACATTACGCATGCAGTCAATCTATATATTCCTTTCTTGCAGGCGGGACTGATCGAGGCTACGGTTACTGCGGGAGCAAAGACTCTCACGGTCAGTTCGTGGAAGGCCGCACCGTGGCTTGCCGGGGGCATGGCCGCAATTATGCTGCATGACGCGAACGATCACGAGACAGAGAAGCAGGTGCGCGCGCTGCTGGACAAGCTGGCAGCGGACCCGGAGAACGGCATTGCGGCGATTCTGGATCGCGGCGCAATCAAGAGGCGCGGAGGGTTTCCGGATGCGGCTTTTCTGGTGGTTCTCAAGCCCGGCTACTATCTGGGGTCCGGTTTCAGCGGCAATCTGGTAACTCCGATTACGGGGGTGAGGGGATCGCATGGATTCTCGCCGGAGTATCCTGAAATGCGCGCTTCGTTCTTTGCGATGGGAGCTGGAATTGCGCATCATCGCGATCTGGGAGTTATCGACATGCGGCAGATTGCGCCTACGGTGGCTAAGATACTGAAGGTTTCCATGCCTACGGCGAAGGCTGCGCCGCTTTATGTTGCACCGTAACGGAATAACTTCAGGGTGATTGGTTGGAAAAGTGGTTGGGTTCAGTTATTTACTTACTATATATGCGGACTTATAGTTATTTGGGTTGCTGGCCTGTCTCGCCCGCCCTTGATGCGGGCGGACGAGACGGTCCGGGTTAGAGGTTAGAAGGTGACCTTCATTGCGCCCTGGAAGATTCTGGCGCCGCCGCCACTGAGCATAGTTGCATTGATCGTACCGAAGTTTGTTGTAGCAGACATGGGTGTGCTTGTTCCGAGATAGCCGTTGGAGCCGGCACTGCTACCGGGGGCGGCAAAATTCGGATGGTTCAAAACATTGAATGCTTCGAGCCGAAGATCCAGCGCAAACTTTTCGCGCAACGGGAAGCTGCGGTTCAAATCGCAATCCGCCTGAAAGAACTTGGGACCGCGATAGGCAAATCGTCCGGAAGACCCAAAGGTTCCTGGAGTAGTGGAGAACGCCGCGGTGTTGATCCAGTATGTGTACTGTCCGAGGGCCGTTGGTTGGGTGATCTTGTTATGCGTGTATACGGCACTCCCGGACAGGTTCGGACGGTCGTTGCCGATAGAGGTGAAAGAGTTGTCCTTTCCTACCGTAACTGTGAAGGGATTGCCATCCGTGGCATGAACCAGAGGGGAAATTTCCCAATGATTGATAACCTGACCCTTCCAACCAGTTACGGCGAAATGGCTCGAGGCCACAAGGCTGGTGTTGAAAATGTCCCGGAAATCGAATCCGCAGCTTCCCTTGTCGCCCTTGATGTTAGCCGGATTCTGTATCGTGATGGTGCTGACATCGGCCGCGTTGTCAGAGATGTCGATGCAATGCGACCAGGTGTAGTTGGCCATGAAGACGAAGCTGGAGGACATGCGATGTTCAATGCTGGCGACTATGCCGTGATAAGTGGCGCTCGCACCGGCCATGATAAACATCGAGCCTGCTCCGCTGCCGATTCCGCTGGTGGTTCCGCCGCCGGCGTAGTATGGGCCGGCTACGGGGTTATCAATCGTCAGTTGATAGCGCGAGGCTTGATTGCCGGGATTGCACGCACCGCCGGTTTGCGCCGCGCATACTGCTGCTGAATTGTTCGCCGGATTCATCGGGAGGCCGTAAGGGCCGTGGACTGTCTGGTTCCCTACGTAGTCGACCTGGGCTTGCCAGCCGCGAGCGAACTGCCGCTGTACGCTGGCCGTCCATTGCAGAGTGTAGGGCGAGTGGAATTTCGTCGGGAGCACAATGTATTGAGTGCCCGTAAAAAACTGCGCGGCGGATGTTGGAACGATTGGCTGCGGGAACGGACCCCAGCAAGCGGAAGTGGAGCATCCAGCGGAGCCGAGCGTGCTGCCGGATGTGCCGCCCACCCATGGATTGGTAAAGCTCAAAGGCCCGCCTGCTTTGGTGGCGGCATTGGTAATTGTTTCGGCAAAGGGTGGATTCTGCTGCACACGTTGGCCGGTGAAGAGGTTTGGTTCGTCATAGACCATAGCCCCACCTGCGCGAATGACTGTCTTGCCTTTTCCATCGGGATCAAACGTAAGGCCAACTCGTGGCGAGAACTGCCAGGGTGAATTTTGCGTGAAGGGCTTGGGAACTCCCGGATCTCCGTAGAAGAGGCTTCCGGCAGGAGCATTCGGATAGACCGTGCTTTTCGGAGTACCGGCCAGGAAGTCACTCATGTTGAAGACTGAGCCGCGGTTGAAATAGTCCGAGGCAACGAACTCAGGATCCCAGCGGACGCCGGCATTCAAGACAATCCTGGTGGTGGCGTGATAAGTGTCCTGAACGTAAAGGCTGGGAATCGGCTCGCGCAGCGCGTTCTGCTGAGCTTTGCTCTGCTGGATAGAGGCCATCGAACCGGTCAGAAAGTCCAGGTTCCCATCCTTGCCAGCGTTTGTTGTAACGGCTTGGTTAGGACCCGTATTACTGAAGACGCCGGTGAAGGCGAAACTTCCATTTCCTTCATACACATTATTAACGTTGAGTTGCGTCTGAACCCACTCTCCACCGAAGGCCACTTGATGCTTTCCGTGGGTCCAATCGATATCGTCGGTAAGAGAGAGCGTATTCACGTTGAAGTGGGCCGCAGAACATGTACCGCAGTACGTTTTCCAACTTGCTGAGCCTCCGCTTACAGCCAGTTGCATGCCTTCGTTCGACAGGTCGTACATGTTGATGCCAAGTGTGCTTGAGTCCATGCCCTGGGGTGCAGGGCCACGGTTGTTGCGGCGTCTATCTACAGTGGCATGGACGGAGTTCACCATTTTACTGTTGATGATGTACGTCTCGCCGATGGTAAGGCCCTGGACGCGCTCCAAGTTGCCGGCCGTTTGGGTGATCAGGAGGTTGGTCGGCGAAAAGAATGCTGCGTTGTCGACTCCATCGAGCAGATAACGGCCGTAGAGACTGTGCTTTGAATTGATGGTCGAGTCAATACGGGTGACAAAGAGGTTTTCTGTTATCTGTTGGGGATTCGAATAACTTACAAATCCGTTTCCGCCAGCTCCGGTGTTGGCAGAGATGCAATAGTTCTTTGCGGAGCAGTTTGTCGCGCTCGGAAGATATGCAACCAAAGCTTTTGCCTGCGGATTAAGAACGGTAGCCCAGGCAGCGCTGGGATACACGTTGCCTGTCATAACATTTCCCTTTGTCGTCGGGTCCAGAAGTTGCTTAGAATCCGTATGCGAGAAGTCGCCGGCGAGATTGTCAACCGTGGGCACAGTCGCCGAACTGTTGGATAGACTCTGTTTGGACGTGTAGCGCTGATAGCCTGCGAAGCCGAATACTTTGTCGCGAATGATTCTGCCGCCAAAGGTGCCGCCAAACTGATCCATGTGCAGCGTGTCCGGTTTGGTGGAAAAAAAGTTCTTGGCGTCGATATAGTTGTTACGGATGAACTCGAACGCGTCACCGTGCCACTGGTTGGTTCCAGAGCGGGTAACGACGTTGACCAGGCCGCCGGGATGCAAGCCGCTCTGCGCGCCCAGGGCCGCGGTTTCTACGCTGAACTCGGCCACCGCGTCGGGGAAGGGGAAGGGCAGATTGACGTTCGTCATGTAGTCGTTGTGATCTGCGCCATCCAACCGGTAATCGGTTGCATTGCCTTGTCCGCCGCCAATGGAGATAACGGCGGAGTTATAGAAGGTCTTGCTTCCCGACTCGTCATTGTTCTCGTTGGCGTTGACCGCTCCGCCGGTGAGGGTGATAAGTTGCGTCATCAACCGTCCGTTGAGAGGCATCTCGGTAACGGTAGCTTGATCGATGGTCTGCTTGAGGGAGCTATCCTCGGTCTGCAGGGCGAGACCAGTGGCCTCGACCTCGACGGTCAGGTTCGCGCCACCGATCCTTAGAGCTGGGTTGACGGCAATGCTGCTGCCGACTTCAAGAACGATATTCGTCTGGCGGTAGTTCTCAAAGCCAGGAGCCGTCGCTTCCAAGACATATGTGCCGATGGCAATGTTTGGAAAACTATACAATCCGCCGCCGCCCGTGACAGTGGTATGTTTCACCTCTGTAGCGGTGTTGGTGATAGTGACCGTTGCATTTTGAACCACGGCGCCCGAGGCATCCGTCACGACACCCTGAATGCTTGCGGTGCCGGCGGTCTGGGCGTTCATTTTTGCAGTAAACAGGAGCAGAGCAACACAGAAGGATAGGGCGATCCAGCGCCTGACCATCCCTTGTGGTTTTAAGCATGTGTATTTCACCAAAAGCCTCCAATTGGTTATTGATCGTCGATAAGCACAGTCCAATTCTCGAATCAACAATTCTGCGTCTCTTATCGTCGAGAATCAGGCCCAACATTAGCGGACCGAAATTCTTAGTTGCAAACGCTGGAATAATCCTATACGGGGGTCAGACCACTCGTGTCAAGCATTTTTAACGCGGGAGTGACGACGCCAGCATAAGATGTTTTAAATGAAATGTTTACGTATATCTAGGGAATCTGAGTGGTCGGACCTCAGGAGCTGCGCATGATAAGTCGCGAATAGTGGAGAGTATCAATACTGATGTGTTTCCAGTTTTTTAGAGGATAACATGGATGCCGGGAGGGTAGGGATAGGGGTGGGTTAGACGGCCACCGCGCGCATTGCATCGATGGCGGCAGTGAGGTCGGTGTCGAGGGTGTGCCGGGCGGTTTCGGTCAGTTTGGCGCCTTGGCTGGTGAGGTAGAAGACGTCGATGGCGGTTTCGCCTTCGGTATCGATGAGGGCTACCTTGATGTTGCATTGGTGGGTGCTGAGGGTGAGGGCGATCTGGCGGAGCAGGCCGGGCAGGTCCTGGGCCACCACTTGCAGGATGGTGGAGTGTGTGGAGGACTCGGAATCGAATTCGAGGCGGGTGGTCACATCGAGTTTGGTGTTGCCGGGGCGGTTCATGTGGCGGCGCGCTTCGAGCAACTGCTCGACCGGGACTCTCAGCGAGACCACATCGTGGAGGTAGGCGATGAAGCGCTCCCGCTCGCTGGGATTCAGCTCGATGGTACGGAAGACGTCGGTGAAGTGGAAGCTGTCGACGATGACGCCGGCGTCGTTGGAGAAGGCTCCGGCTTTGACGATGTTCATGCCCCAGGCGGCCAGGGCACCGGCCACGTCGGCAAAGAGGCGGGTGCGATCGCGGGTGATGACGGTGAGATCGAAGAGCTGGCGATGGGGACGAAGGTCGAGCTGAACTGGGTCCTCATCGAGGCGGACGGCCATCTGGAAGTGATCGCGAATCTGCTCGGGCAGGCGGGTTTGCAGGTAGCGCTGCGGCAGGCCTTCGAGGAACTTCTGGAGCGCGTCGTATTGGTTTGGGGGAACCATGGCGCGCAGGCGGTTGAGCAGAGTGGGATCGATGGCGGCGCGGTAGCGGACCTCGTCGACTGAGCGGTCCATGAAGTTGGCCGTAGCCATGTAGAGCTGCCAGAGGTTCTCGGCCTTCCAGGGCGTGAGCGCGTCGGGATTGACGGCCTTGATGTCGGCGAAGGTCATCAATGTGAGCATCTTGAGCAGCGACGGGTTTCCGACCTTTTCAGCGAAGTTGCGCACATTTTCATGATCGAAGATGTCACGGCGCAGGGCGTTCGACATTTCAAGATGAAGGCGGATGAGATTGAGGACGGTCTCGCGCTCCTCGGCGTCGAACTCGAGGCGAGCAAGCAAGGCATCCGCGAGCTCGATGCTGGGGCCAACGTGCTCGCTGTTGCGGCGGGCCTTGCCGGTGTCATGCAGGAGCAGGGTGAGCAGAAACAGATCGAGGCGGTCGATTTCGGGAAGGAGCTGGGCGAGCCTCCGCTCGAATTCGTGGACCGGTTGGCGCAGGCCGTGAATGTTATCGACTACGAGGAAGGTGTGCTCGTCGACGGTGTAGCGGTGATAGGAATCCCGAATTACCAGGGCGTCGATTCCGTGGAATTCGGGGATAAGCATTTCGAGAACGCCGAGGGCATGCATGGTTCTGAGCGCATGAGCGGCGTGCGGTCCGAGCAGGACTTCGCGCAAGGCATTCCACAGGTAAGGGCCTTCGGGGATGTGGATGGCAAGGGCGGGAAGAGCGTCGGTGATGCGGTCCTCGGCGGCTTGCGAGAGCGTGTAGCCGTTGGCGGCCATCAGTCCGAAGACGCGCAGGATGGCGCTGGTGTCGCTGAACTGCGCGCCGGGAGCGATCTCGATGCGGCCCTGATCGAGTAGGAAGTCAGTGCCGGCGATGGGGGTGCGGCGGCGGCGGAACTGGCGGTAGAAGCTGACCGGGGCGGGAAGATGGTCCATCAACAGCGCCGCGCGGCGATAGATGACGCGGGCGTGGCGATAGTAGGTGCGCATCCAATAAGCCGGATCGGCAGTGCCGCGGGTTTCAAGGCCGATGGAGTTGGCGGCGGCTTCGTCCTGAGATTGCCAGTCGAGGATATTGTCGTCGCGGCCATGACGGAAGTGGAGAAAACAGCGGGCGGCAGCGAGGAAGTCGAAAGCCGCTTCGGCATCGCCACGGGCGCTCTGGAAGACGCCGCCACGATGGCGGGGCCACTCTTTGGTCTCCTTCAAATGGAAGAGCAGGGCGAACCAGACGGCGAGGCTGAAGTCACGCAGGCCGCCGGGACAGTCTTTGATGTTGGGTTCGAGATGGAAGATGGTGTTGCCGAACTTGGCGTGCCGGGCGCGGGCGATTTCGCCCAGCTTTTGCGCGATGGTGTTCCACTCGCTCAACACCAGGCCGGGCAAAACCGTTTGATGGAGCTGCTGGTAGAGGGGAAAATGACCGGCCAGGAAGCGGCGGTCGAGAGTGGCGAGGGTGAATTCGAGATTATCGGGGTCGAAGCGGCCGGCTTCCTTGGCCGTTCGCGAACTGGGGCTGGCGCGCAGGCCGATGTCCCACATGCCCTGAATCATGGCGCGGACTGCATCTTTGGCGTGCGCCTCGGTTTTGTCGTCGGCAAAGGCGAAGAGGACGTCGATGTCGGAGTAGGGAAAGAGATCCTTGCGCCCATAGCCGCCCATAGCCAGCAGCGCGACGTTCTGCGCAGGCTGCCCGGCAAAGACGCGACGCCACATTTCGATCAGAATGCGGTCCACTACGGCCGAGCGGCGGCGGATGGCTGCGGTGCCGTCGCCGGTGCGCTCGTAGGTCTGGCGCACCAACGCCATCTCCCGCAGATACTCCTCCCGTAGATCGTCAACCGCTAAAGCGACTGGATTCATGGTGATGGTGTGTGGCTTGCCGAAGCAAGAAGGAATTGTTAACAGCATAAGCGAAATTGGCCAGACTTGGGTATTTTTTACCTGCCCAATCTCGAAAAAACGGGTGAGGCAGGCGGGCCGAATTTGGCGATTGCTGCTTGCTGGTCGGAGTTGGCTGTTTCCGAGAACTCAAATTCGAGACTATTTTGGCCTCGTGCGGAGCCAGGTTCAGACGGCTCGTTTTCGCTGGGCTACTGCTGCTGCGGGAAATCTACGAACTTGTCGGCGCAGGAGGCCGGGGAGCCACTTGCTGGCGTTCCCTGGACGGTCGAGTCGTCGCCTTTGGGGAGTTGCAGGTTTACGGGACCGGGTCCCAGGCGCAGGTCGGCGTGGTTGAGCGAGTAGGAGTAGCTGGCCTGATCTGTTAGCAAGACACCGTCAAGAGTGGCGGCGATGCGGTACTTGGATTCGTAGCCGTTGAAGCTGATCTTGCCTCCGCCGGAGATGCGGACGTTGTGCAGGGTGATGCCGCGCATGATGGGCGGCGAGTTGCCTTTGAGGGTTCCGGCGGCTGTGTAGCTGGTGTCGAGGGTGATGGGGTTGGGCGAGTTGCGAATGCAGACGTCGTCGTAAATCACATCTTGAGTCAGGCCGCCGCGAGAGCCGTTCGACTTGATGCGGATGCCGTTGTCCGGCCCGTCGAGCGAGAGGTCGAAGACGCGGATCTGGCTGACGCCGCCATCGGTTTCGCTGCCGATGGACATGCCGTGGCCCCAGTAGAAATGATTGTGACTGATGGTCATGTTGGTTGCGCCGCCGGGTCCACCCTTGATGGCTACATTGTCGTCGCCGGTACGAATGTAGCTGTGGGTGATGGTCACGTTCTTCGAACCGTTCCCAGGATCGACGCCATCGGTGTTGCGGGCCAACCGTTGCGGCGTGTCGATCTTCAGACCCCAGACCGTAAAGCCATTGCCGTGGTTATAGGTGACGTGGAAATTGGGCGAGTTCTTGAGAGTGATGCGGTAGAGAGTGAAGTTGTCGGCAGAATCGGCAACGATGAGGCGGAAATCCTGCTGATAGCCGCCGGCGCGGGCCTGTTCGGCCAAGTCCCACCAGGAGACGTTCTTGCCGAGGAGCTTTTCTCCACCACGGCCATCGATAACTCCGTCGCCCATGACGCCTGCGTCGCGGACATGATCAACCGAGATCAGGGGCTTGCATCCGTGGTGGGATTCGTTGATCACACCACAACTGCCGGGCGAGGTTTCAAAATAGGAGGACTCGCGCGAGGCAAACAGGGTCGTGCCTTTATCGACAATGAGGGTGACACCAGAGCGCAATTCGAGCGGTCCGCTGAGGAAGGCGTTGGCCGCTCCTTGCGCGCGCAAAAGGACGCCGTGGCCTTTATCGCAGTGGTTGATGGCCTTTTGAATGCGGGCGGTGTCGAGTTTGGATTCGTCGGCCTCGGCCAGCGATCGGCCGCTGGTCTGCGTCTGCTTCTCGATGCTCTGGAGCTGGGCGTCCAGCGTGGCGCAAACGGGCGGCAGGACGGGCTCGGTGACGGTGCGCGTGTCTTGGGCGGCGAGATAGGGCATGAGGCATAGCGGCAAAACAGCGAGGGCGAGGCGGCGGTTCATGCGAGTTGCTCCTTGAATGCGTGAAGAGGTCAGACCACTTCAAGAGTACACTCCGAGGCCTTGGAGAGATCGAGAGGGGATTAGCAATTTCTCAGCGCCGGCTTAGCTACAAAGCGGCCAGTGATTGAAAGGGACAGAAAAGACGATAAGAGAGAGTAGGGCTGAGGAGAGTATCGGCGTGCGCATGAGATTGGGCGATCTGCTGATCCGGGCCAATCTGGTCACCTTCGAGAATGTAGCCGAGGCGCTCACACGCCAGGCCGGCAATGGCGGCCGTCTGGGCGACAATCTGGTGGCGTTGGGAGCTATTGGCCAGCACACACTGGACAATTTTCTGAAGCGCATTCCCGTCGAACCTGCCAATATCGCGGCCACCGGAATCGAGGAGATCGAACTTCTGGGCCTGCTGATGAAGCTTATCTATACGGCCCACCTTGAAACCTGCCGCCAGTTTGTCGATGCTATCAAGCTGCCTTACCCACTTGTGGCTGAGTTGGTGCAAACGGCTATCGACAGGCAACTGCTGCGCACTTTGGGAATGCGCAATGCAGAGAGCATGATCGATATGAGTTATGTCTTTACAGAGGAAGGCAGACGCTGGGCTATCGACGCTCTGGAGCGGATGCATTATGCAGGACCCGCGCCCGTTCCTCTGGATGTTTTCGTTGAGCAGGTGAGCCTGCAAAAGCCTACCAACGAACTGGTCACCATGGAGCGTATCAGGAAGGCTCTCGGCACGCTGACATTCGACGCGAGCATCCTCGAACAAAGCGGACCGGCTTTGAACTCGGGCCGGGCCATGCTTCTTTACGGTCCGCCCGGCAACGGCAAAACTTCATTCGCGCATTCATTCAGCAGTGTCTTCAGCGACGTGATTTATGTTCCTTATGCGATCTCCGTCGAGGGTCAGATTATTCGCTTCCACGACCCCAGCATTCACGTTGCAGTTAGCCCTACCGAGTTAGACGACGAAAGCGAAATCTCTTTTGTACGGGCCGAGGAATACGACGCGCGATGGGTCGCTTGCCGAAGACCTTTCGTAGTTACGGGCGGCGAATTGACGCTGGAGATGCTAGACCTGAGATACGACGCGACGGGCCACTTCTACGAGGCGCCGCTGCACGTGAAAGCGTTGGGAGGCTGCTTTATCATTGACGACTTCGGCCGTCAGCTTGTAAGCCCAACCAGTCTGCTCAACCGCTGGATTGTGCCGCTGGAGAATCGCGTCGACTATCTGAAACTGCATACCGGAAAAAGCTTCTGCATTCCTTTCGAGGAGCTGATTATCTTCTCCACCAATCTTGAACCGGAAGACTTGATGGACCCTGCATTCCTGCGCCGGCTTCCCTACAAGATCGAGGTAGGAGCGCCGAGTTTGGAAAATTACAGACGCATCTTTGAGAAGGAATGCGAACGGCAGGGAATAACTTTGCCCGGAGAAATTTTCGACGCCATCGTGCACAAGCTGAAGAAGGAAAAGGGGCTCGATTTCGCTGCTTATCAGCCGCGGTTCATCGTCGATCAGGTGGTGGCCACTTGCCGGTTTATGGGCGAGGCTCCGCATTTCGAACCGCGGTTCATCGACTATGCGCTTAACAATTTGAAGGTGCGGCGCAATGCTTTGCCCGCTCCTGCTGGCGTTGTCACTGCTGCTAGGGACGAGCGGTGATAGATGCGACACAGAGCCAATCATCGCCAGGCGCACAGTTCCACAGCTGGTGGAATTGTGTGCGGAAAATGAGTGAAATTCTTTTTATTTTGAATAAGTTATATAGTAACTAGGAAATTACCTGCAAGAATTCAAAAATAAAAAAAGGGGGGGAGGGGGGTGTCTTTTCCTCGGACGCAGCATTCCGATCCGACCAGTCCACAGGCCGACCCAATTTGAGGGTAACTGAACAGCATGAAATGATCTGCAAGATCATTTCATGCGCTTGCACTGACGGGTTGGAGTGTTCGGGAGCCCGCATGAAGAATCTCTAATTTTAATAGTCCCAGAAAGGCACAATTTCTGTTCTTTCCTATTACGGTTTTGTGAGCTAACTTCCTGCGCGATTGTAGTTCCGACAATTATCTCCAATGCTAGTCTGCCGATAACAAAGATGAATTAACGCCGAAGAATTCCTGGGCTTTTTGTTGTCACGTTCGCTGGAGCAGCGATGTAA
>Ga0187847_10000116_pt1 | contig 91514 bp, 71 predicted proteins | sample June2016WEW_4_10_FD_132458 | JGI IMG/M metagenome (GOLD analysis project Ga0187847, IMG submission 132458) | Peatland microbial communities from SPRUCE experiment site at the Marcell Experimental Forest, Minnesota, USA - June2016WEW_4_10 | ecosystem: Environmental > Terrestrial > Soil >...
GCTCGCGGCGCACGCGCGCCAGCGTGACTTCCACGCCGCACTTGTCGCAGATCACGCCGCGGTGCTTCATGCGTTTGTACTTGCCGCACAAGCACTCCCAATCCTGAGTCGGACCAAAAATACGCGCGCAGAACAATCCGTCGCGCTCCGGCTTGAAGGTGCGGTAGTTGATGGTTTCCGGCTTGGTCACTTCGCCATGCGACCAGCTCCGGATTTTTTCCGGAGACGCCAGAGAAATGCGGATCGAATCGAAATCCGCGATCAAATTCGCCCGATCGTACGGAGAGGATCTCAAAATAGCCTCCAGTTCGAAAAACCTAAAAACCTAAAATGTTTAGCCACGGATGAACACAGATGAACACGGATAAGACCAACACAAAATCCTAAGTTTGTTTGTTCTTGCTTATCTGTGTTTATCTATGTTCATCCGTGGCCCAATCTTCTTTAGTCCGCCGCCGGCGCCAGCTCCGGCAGTTCCGTCGGCTTCTTCATCAACTCGACATCGAGACACAGCGACTGCAACTCGCGAATCAGCACGTTGAACGATTCCGGCACGCCGGGTTCGATGGCCGCCTCGCCCTTGACAATCGCCTCGTAAATCTTGGCTCGGCCATACACATCGTCCGACTTGGCCGTGAGCAGTTCCTGCAGAATGTAGGCGGCGCCGTAGGCCTCGAGAGCCCAGACTTCCATTTCGCCGAAGCGTTGGCCGCCGAATTGCGCCTTGCCGCCCAGCGGCTGCTGGGTGATCAGCGAATACGGCCCGATGGAACGCGCGTGAATCTTGTCGTCCACCAGGTGCGACAGCTTCATCATATAGATGTAGCCCACCGTCACCGGCTGTTCGAACTCGGTGCCGGTCAGGCCGTCGTAGAGCTTGGTCTTGCCCGAGGTCGGCAGCTTGGCTTCGGCGAGGCTGCGCTTGATTTCTTTTTCCGTGGCGCCGTCGAAAACCGGAGTGGCGAACTGCACGCCCAACGCCTGGGCGGCCCAGCCAAGGTGGGTTTCGAGAATCTGGCCCACGTTCATGCGCGAGGGAACGCCCAGCGGGTTGAGCACGATTTCCACCGGCGTCCCGTCCGGCATATACGGCATGTCCTCTTCCGGCAGGATGCGCGCGATCACGCCCTTATTGCCATGGCGGCCGGCCATTTTATCGCCCACCGAAAGCTTGCGCTTCATGGCGATGTAAACCTTCACCAGCTTGATGACGCCGGGAGGAAGTTCGTCGCCCTTGCGCAGCTTGGCGGTTTTTTCGTCGGTGATCTTTTCGAGCACCGCGATCTGGCGCGAGGTCATCTCCTCGATTTCGTCGATCTGCTCGTTGAGCCGCGGGTCCTTGCTGGCGATCCGGATACGCTTGAGATCGCGCGATTTCACCTTCTCGATGATTTCGCGCGTCAGCTCGGTGTCCTTGCTGAGCAGGCGCTTGTTGGTCTTCTCGTCGTGCAGGTCGGCCAGCAGCTTCTTGCCTTCCAGCAGGTTGCCCAGGCGCTTGGCGCGTTCGTCGGTGAGGATGCGGATTTCGTCCTGCAGGTTGCGCTGCAGGCGCTGGATCTGGGTCTCTTCGATCAGCCGCGAGCGTTCGTCCTTTTCCTGCCCCTTGCGCGAAAAGATCTTGCAATCGACCACCGTGCCTTCGATGCCCGGCGGACAGAACAGCGACGCGTCCTTCACGTCGCCGGCCTTTTCGCCGAAGATCGCGCGTAGCAGCTTTTCCTCGGGGGTGAGCTGGGTTTCGCCCTTGGGCGTCACCTTGCCCACCAGGATGTCGCCCGGTTTCACCGTGGCGCCGATCCGAATGATGCCGCTTTCGTCCAGATTGCGCAGGAACGAATCGGCGATGTTGGGAATATCCCGGGTGATTTCCTCGGGGCCCAGTTTGGTGTCGCGGGCCTCGATCTCGAACTCCTCGATGTGGATCGAAGTGTAGTAATCTTCCTTCACCATCTTCTCGCTGACCAGGATGGCGTCTTCGAAGTTGTACCCGCGCCAGGGCATGAACGCCACCAGCACGTTGCGTCCCAGCGCCAGCTCGCCCATATCGGTGCAGGGGCCGTCGGCCAACACCTGCGTCTTCACCACCCGCTGCCCGACCTCCACAATCGGCTTCTGGTTGATGCAGGTATTCTGGTTCGAGCGTTTGAACTTGGTGAGCTGATAGATATCCGCGCCCACCTCGCGCGAAAGCTGGCCTTCGTGCGCCGTGCCTTCCACGCGGACGATGATGCGTTCGCTATCCACCGAGTCCACCACGCCGGAGCGCTTGCAGAGCACCACCGCGCCCGAATCGCGCGCGGTCACGTACTCCATGCCGGTCCCCACGTAAGGCGCATCGGCGCGCAGCAGCGGCACCGCCTGGCGTTGCATGTTGGAGCCCATCAGCGCGCGGTTGGCGTCGTCGTTTTCGAGGAACGGAATCAGGCTCGCCGCCACCGAGACCAGTTGTTTGGGGCTGACGTCGATGTATTCGATCTCCTCGCGCGGCTTCAGCACGAAGTTGCCGGCCTGGCGCGCGTTGCAAAGTTCGGGTACGATGCGGCCCTTTTCGTCGAGCCCGACGTTGGCCTGGGCAACCGTGTACTTGTCTTCCTCCCAGGCGGAAAGATACTCGCAGTGGGCTTCGTACTCGGCCGGCTGCTTCTTGGCGCTCAGCTTCCGGTTGGCCTCCTCAGCCTGCCCCCGCGATATCGTGTCGCCGACCTTGTAGTCCAGGTCGCCCGGATTGAGAATCTTCACCTGGTCGACCACCGTGCCCTTTTCCACTCTGCGGTACGGGCTTTCGATGAAGCCGTAATCGTTGATCCGCGCAAAGCAGGAGAGCGAGCTGATCAGCCCGATGTTGGGACCTTCCGGCGTTTCGATCGGGCAGATGCGGCCGTAATGCGTGGGATGCACGTCGCGCACTTCGAAACCGGCGCGCTCGCGGCTCAGACCGCCCGGTCCCAGCGCCGAAAGACGCCGCTTGTGGGTGATCTCCGAGAGCGGGTTGGTCTGATCCATGAACTGCGAAAGCTGGCTGGAGCCGAAGAACTCGCGGATGGCCGCCATCACCGGCTTGGCGTTCACCAGGTCGTGCGGCATGGCGGTGGACATTTCCTGGTACACCGACATCTTCTCTTTGATGGCGCGTTCCATGCGCACCAGGCCGATGCGGAACTGGTTTTCCAGCAGCTCGCCCACCGCGCGCACGCGGCGGTTGCCCAGGTGGTCGATATCGTCCACCGCGCCAATGCCCTTGCGCAGCTTGAGCAGGTAGGTGATGGTGTTGCGGAAGTCTTCGCTATCGAGCGTGCGCTTGTCCAGGCTGGTCGCGTCCGCCTTGTCGTGCAGCTTGATGTTGAACTTCATGCGGCCCACGCGCGAGAAATCGTACTTGCGCGGGTCGAAGAACATGCCCTGGAAAAGTTGCGTGGCCGTATCGAGCGTCGGCGGATCGCCCGGGCGCAGCTTGCGGTAGATTTCGATCAGCGCTTCGTTCTGGGTCTTGATGGTGTCTTTCTTGATGGTCGCCGAAATCACCATGCCGCATTCGTCGCGCTCGGGGAAGAACACTTCCACTTCGTCCACGCCCGCCTCGATCAGCTTGGCGAGGATGGGGGTGGTGATCTCGCTGTTGGCGTCGATGAATACTTCGCCGGTTTCCTTGTCCCACACATCGGCCGCGGCGTAAGCGCCTTCGAGATCGTTCGACGCCACTTCCACGCGCTCGATCTTGGCCTTCTGAATTTCCTTGAAGAGCGACGAGGTGATCTTCTTGCCCTGCGCCACCACGGTTTCTCCGCCCTTGGTCGAAATGGCGTGCGACAGCTTGAGCCCGGTCAGGCCCTCGTCCACGTTCCAGTAGATCTTCTTATCCTTGAACGTGATTTTGCTGATGCGGTAGAACGCCCGCAGAATGTCCGCGTCGGTCTTCAGGCCGAGCGCGCGCAGAAACACCGAGCCGTAGAATTTACGTTTCCGGTCGATACGGACGTACAGCAGATTCTTGTTGTCGTATTCGAACTCGACCCAGCTTCCGCGGTACGGGATGATCTTGCCCAGGAAATAGCCCTGCGCCTGGACGCGCTCGAAAAATACGCCGGGCGAACGGTGCAACTGGCTGACGATCACGCGCTCGGTGCCGTTGATGATGAACGTGCCGTTATCGGTCATCAACGGGATTTCGCCGAAGAAGACTTCCTGTTCCTTGATGTCGCGAACGCTCTTCTTCTGGGTTTCCGGATCCTTCGAATACACCGTCAGCCGGATGGTCACCTTCAACGGCGCGGCGTAGGTCATGCCGCGCTCCTGGCACTCCTGCATATCGTATTTCAATTGCAGCCCGACCGGATCGCCGCACTTGTTGCAGAATGTGACTACGTTCTTGTTGAAGGTTCCGCAGTGCTGGCAGAGAATGTCGCCGGCGTGGAACGGGTCAGTGCGCACGGCGGCTCCGCAATTGCGGCAAGTCGAACGCAGGTGGTGCAGCCCCTTCAGGTTGCCGCACTTGCACTCCCAATTGCCGATCGAGTAGTCGACGAACTCCAGATCGCTCACGCCGCGGAAATCCGAAATCGGAAATACCGAGCTGAATACCGTCTGCAGGCCGATGTCCTCACGCTCATTGGGGAGCTGATCCATCTGCAGAAACCGCTCGTACGATTTCTTCTGCACCTCGATCAGGTTTGGAATCGGGATCGAGGTCTTGATTTTGGAAAAATCCACTCGCTCGGGGACGGCGCCGTTATTTTGATTTGCCATTCTATAACTCCTGACGGCCGGACAGCCAACGCAAAGGGACCGGGGCTACAAGCACAGAACCAAAGGCGCTCCCGGAGGCAAAACCTCTTGGAGCGCCGAATGTTTGAAAAAGGGCAGGGTGCGAACGGGCGTTGCGAAAGGGCCAGCAATGACGCTTGGGCCGGTGGCCTGACGGATGCAGGAATCCTCTCGGCGCGAAACAGACAGAGGTACCCTCTCGGCAGTTTCACGCGAACTGCAATTGAAGTGCCAGGATTCTGGAATCACTTTCTCCAATGGGAATCGAGTCCGCGGAATCGACAGCCCAACTACTTATACTAGCAGGACTTGCATCCGCCAGTCAAACCACCAAAAACACGGGTAGCCCCGGCGGCCGACGCCGCCAGGGCAAACACCAGAGGTTCACGCCTCCGGCCCCGGAATCCTACTTCACCTCGACGGTCGCGCCGGCGTCGACGAACTTCTTCTTGATGGTCTCGGCTTCGTCCTTGCTGACGCCTTCTTTGACCGGCTTGGGAGCGCCATCCACCAGGTCCTTGGCTTCCTTCAGGCCCAGGCTGGTGACCTCGCGAACCGCCTTGATGACGTTGATCTTGTTCGCGCCGACAGCCGTCAGAACCACGGTGAACTCGGTCTTCTCTTCAGCCGCCGGAGCAGCCGCTGCGCCGCCGGCGCCCGCCACCACCACCGGAGCGGCAGCCGCAGCCGACACGCCCAGCTTTTCCTCGAGCAGCTTGACGAGCTGGGATGCTTCCAGCAAAGTCAAGCCTTGAATCTGTTCCGCAATTGCGTTAATGTCCGCCATCTCTTGAACTCCTTAGAATCAATAATCGCCGGCTCGGGCCGCGCGTGCCCGGCCCTTACGCCTGAAACTTGTTTTCCTTCACTCCCTGGTCCACTACTACGGCCAGGTTGCGGCCCGCCGCCTGGATCACCGTCGCCAGCCGCTGCGCCGGCGCGTTGATCAGGTACAACAGCTTCGCAAAGATCTGTTCCTTCGACGGCATGCTGGCCAGTTCGATGATGGCCCCCACGTCGATCGCCCGGCCTTCCACGATCCCGGCCTTGAACGTGAACGACGGGTTCGTCTTCGCGTAGGTGGTCAGCGCCTTGGCCAGCGCCACCGGATCGTTGCTCGTGTACGCCAGCGAGGTCATGCCACGCAGGTTCTTGAGCACCGCTTCGGAAGGCGTACCCTGGGCGGCGATCTCCGCCAGGTTGTTCTTGATCACCCGGTACTTGCCGCCCGCCCCGCGCACCACCTTGCGCAGTTCGAAATCCTGGTCCACGCGCAGCTTTTCATAGCCGGTCACGAACAGGTTGCCGGACTGCTCCAGGTCCTGGTGCAGCGCGTCGATATCCTTCTTCTTATCTGACTTCTTTTTCATGGAAACACCTGTCGGCGGCTTAGCCTGCCGCCTTCACGCTGAATGGCGCGGTATCCACGGCGACGCCCGGCCCCATCGTGGAGCAGATGGTGGCGCTTTTCACGTACTTGCCCTTGGCTACCGCCGGCTTGGCCTTGATCACCGCCGTGATCAGGGTCGCCGCGTTCTCGATCAACGCGGGTGTGGCGAAGCTGATTTTCCCCACCGGCGCGTGAATGATGCCGGTCTTGTCCACCCGGAACTCCACCTTGCCGGCCTTGATTTCCTTGATCGCCTTCACCACGTCCACCGTAACCGTGCCGGTCTTCGGATTCGGCATCAGGCCGCGCGGCCCCAGCACCTTGCCCAGCTTGCCGACCGAACGCATCATATCCGGCGTGGCAATCACCGCGTCGAAATCCGTCCAGCCTTCCGACTGAATCTTGTTGACCATGTCCTCGCCGCCCACAAAGTCGGCGCCGGCCTCGGTTGCCTCGCGCTGCTTATCGCCGCTGGCGATCACGAGAACCTTCTTCGACTTGCCCAGCCCGTTCGGCATCAGCACCGTTCCGCGCACCATCTGGTCGGCGTGCTTGGGGTCGACGCCGAGCCGCAGATGGACCTCAACGGTTTCATCGAACTTGGCGAACTTGATTTTCTGGATGAGCGTCACAGCCTCTTCAAGCTGGTATTCGCGGGTTTCCACCTGTTTTCTGGCGGATTGATAGTGTTTGCCTGGTTTACGCGCCATATTCCCTCATTGGTGCAAGCGGTTCGTTCTCCAAACAGGCAAACGAACCTCCCACTGAGCCTTACGTTCGGGACATCCAGCAGTGTAGCAGATCCCAACCCAACCGCGCAAGGTGGGGCAGGTCCCCGACCTGCCAACTGCCCCTGACCCCGCCGCGCAGCCAGCCGTGCCATGCCGCGCCGTTCCGCAGACAACCATCCTGAGCCACACCGATGAATAAAGGTGCCAACCCGGACTGCAGGCCATCGCAGCGCTCACAACCCAGCCCTCGTGGCGCGGGCTGTCAAGCCTGCAGAGCCGAGAGTCATCTCGGCTTTTCTTCCCTCCGCTTGCCGACATAAGCGCCATACAATGTTCCCTTGATTGCCAGGTCGATTCGAACGCTCTACAGTTTCTGAGCTCCCGCGGACTTTGCGAGCGCACGGCCGAACGTGCCGAAAGGGGGCGAACGGGGACAGCAACCAATTACACCTTTTCCGAGACCGTCAGCGTCGCCGTTAATTCAGACTGCTCTTCTGCATTGCTACTCCCCTACAGCAACTCCGCCGCCCCGAAGAAGAACCCCAGCTCTACCGCTGCCGTCTCCGCCGCGTCGCTCCCGTGGATGCAGTTACGCTCGATGCTCGTCGCGAAGCGCTTTCTAATGGTGCCTTCGGCGGCTTTTTCGGGGTTGGTCGCGCCCATCACTTCGCGCAGGCCGGCGATGGCGTTCTCGCGCTCCAGCGCCATCACGATGATGGGGCCTTCGGTCATGAACTTCACCAGGCCTGCGTAAAACGGCTTCGCGGCGTGGACGGCGTAGAAACCGCGCGCCTGCGGCTCGCTCAAGCGCGTCATGCGCAGCGCCAAAATGCGGAAGCCGGCGGCTTCGATGGCGGCAAGAATCTCTCCCGCGTGACCGGCGGCAACGGCGTCCGGTTTGATGATGGAAAAAGTGCGTTCAACGCTCATAATCGGCTTTTAATCTTTTCTCCAATTTCGGCCGGCGATTCGCAAACGGCGATTCCGGCTTCCTGCATGGCCTTAATTTTGAGCCGAGCGCGTCGAGACGAGTCTCGACGCGGCAGGCACGAGTGCCCGCGCCACGGCGCGCTCATAATCGGCTTTTAATCTTTTCTCCAATTTCGGCCGGCGATTCGCAAACCGTGATGCCGGCTTCCTGCATGGCCTTGATCTTGTCCGACGCCTTCCCCGAGCCGCCGGCCACGATCGCTCCGGCATGCCCCATGCGGCGTCCCGGCGGCGCGGTGCGTCCGGCCACGAAGCCCACCACCGGCTTCTTCACATGAGCCTTGACGTAAGCCGCCGCGGTCTCTTCCGCATTGCCGCCGATTTCGCCGATCATCACGATCGCGTGCGTATCCGGATCGGCATTGAACAGCTCCAGCGCATCCAAGAAATTGGTGCCAATGATCGGGTCGCCGCCAATCCCGATGCAGGTGGATTGGCCGATGCCCAAGTGGCTCAACTGTCCCACCGCTTCATAGGTCAGCGTGCCGGAGCGCGAGATCACTCCCACGTGCCCCTGCTGATGAATCGAGCCTGGCATGATGCCGATCTTGCACTTGCCCGGCGAAATGATGCCGGGGCAGTTGGGCCCGATCAGCCGCGTACCGCGCCCTTGCAAAAACCGCCACACCTTTACCATATCCAGCGTCGGAATGCCTTCGGTGATGCACACCACCAGCGGCAGGCCTGCATCGGCGGCTTCCATGATGGCGTCGGCCGCGAACGGCGGCGGCACGAAAATCACCGACGCGTTAGCGCCGGTTGCCTTGGCTGCCTGCGCCACCGTGTCGAACACCGGCAGCTCCAGGTGCGTGCTCCCGCCCTTGCCCGGCACCACGCCGCCCACCACCTTGGTTCCATACGCGATGGCCTGTTGCGCGTGAAAGGTGCCTTCGCGGCCGGTGAATCCCTGTACGATCAGGCGCGTCGATTCGTCTACCAGTACGCTCATCGCTTAACCCTGTTGTACCGAAGCGGCCAGCTTGACCACTTTCTCCGCCGCATCGCGCATGTCCGCGCCCACTGTGAAATTGAATCCGGATTCGAGCAGTATCCGCCGGCCCGCTTCCACGTTGGTGCCTTCCATGCGCACCACAATCGGCACCGCGATGTGCAGATCGCGCGCCGCCGCCACCACCCCGGTGGCCAGCGTGTCGCAGCGCAGAATGCCGCCGAAAATGTTGATCAGCACCGCCTTCACGCTCGCATCGGCGAGCAGAATGCGGAACGCGTTCTTCACCTGATCGGCGCTGGCGCCGCCGCCGACATCGAGGAAATTGGCGGGGCTGCCGCCGGCGAACTGGATGATGTCCATGGTCGCCATGGCCAGGCCGGCGCCGTTCACCATGCACCCCACCGTGCCATCCAGCTTGATGTAATTCAGGCCGAAGCGCGAGGCCTCCACTTCGAGCGGGTCCTCTTCATCCAGATCGCGCAGCTCGATCAGGTCCTTGTGCCGGTACAGCGCGTTGTCATCCAAGGTGATCTTGGCATCGAGCGCGTACACCTTGCCTTCGGCGGTGAGGATGAACGGATTGATCTCCGCCAGCGTGGCATCGGTCGCCACGTATGCCTGGGCCAGCGCGGTCATCGCCGCCGCGGCCGCATTCACGCTCGCCGGTGGAATGCCGATGCCGAACGCCAGTTTGCGCGCCTGAAACGGCGCCAGGGCCGCCGCCGGGTCGAAAGCTTCCTTGAGGATCGCTTCCGGCGTGCGAGCGGCTACTTCCTCGATCTCCATGCCGCCGGCCGCCGAGGCCATGAACACCGGCTTGCCCTGCACGCGGTCGAGCACAATCCCCAGGTACAGCTCGCGTTCGATGGGCAGGGTTTCCTCGATCAGCAGCCGCTTCACGATCCGCCCCGCCGGACCGGTCTGGTGTGTCACCAGCCGCATGCCCAACATGTGGCGGGCCAGCTCGGCGGTTTCCGCGGCATCCTTCGCCACTTTGACTCCGCCGCCCTTGCCGCGGCCGCCGGCGTGAATCTGCGCCTTCACCACCACGCTGCCGCCGATTTGCTTGGCCGCCCGGTCGGCTTCCTCCACCGTGGCAGCGACCTCGCCACGGGGCACAGGAACGTTGAACCGGCCCAAAATGGCCTTGGCCTGATACTCGTGGATTTTCATGGAATTGCGGTGTTAGTATGGCCCTAAACGCCGATAAGTCAATATAGCATGTCTCTAGTTCCCTATATCGAACAGATCACCGCGCGACAGGAGCTATCCGAGCCCGATTCGCTGGCCGCCATGCGCGTGATCCTCGCCGGCCAGGCCAGCGCGCCGCAGCTCGCTGCCTTTCTGACGGCGATGCAGATCAAAGGCCCGACCGTGGATGAGCTGGTCGGCTTCGCCCGCGCCATGCGGGAAGTGGCCGCGACGGTGGATGCGGGCCTCCCCGGCGTTCCATTGCTCGATACCTGCGGCACCGGCGGCGATGGCGCGGGCACCTTCAATATCTCCACGTTGGTGGCGTTCGTAGTCGCCGGCGCGGGCGTGCATGTGGCCAAGCATGGCAACCGTTCCGCATCGAGCGATTGCGGCAGCGCGGATATCTTCGAGGCTTTGGGCGTCAAGATCACCATTTCGCCCGCCGACGCCGCGCGCGCCATCCGCGAAGTCGGCATCGGCTTTCTCTTCGCTCAATCCATTCATACCGCCATGAAGCACGCCCATCCAGTGCGGGCGGCATTGAGGACGCGCACCGTCTTCAACCTGCTGGGCCCGCTCACCAACCCGGTGGCCAATGTGCAGGTGGTGGGAACGCCTTCGCCGGAAACGGCGAAATTGCTGGCCGGCGCGCTGGCCAAACTCGGCATGGTGCGCGGGTATGTGGTCCATGGCTTCGACGGATTGGACGAGGTATCCACCACCGGCCCTACCCTGGTTTACGAAATCCAGGAAGGGCAGGTGAAGCAGCGCACGCTCGATCCGGACGATTTCGCCGTGCGCAAAGCCAGTCTCGCCGATCTCAAAGGCGGAAGTAAAACGCGCAACCTCGAGATTGCCCGCGCCGTGCTGGCGGGCAAGCGCGGTCCGCAGCGCGATATCGTCATCGCGAACAGCGCCTTGGCCCTGGTGGCCGTCGCCCAGGTCGAGACTTTCCTGGAAGGCGCCGCCGTGGCTGCCGTTTCGATCGATGCCGGAGCCGCCCGCGACAAGCTGGAAGCCCTGGTCCGCTTCACCCAGAACTGCGCCTGAGGCAACGTGGGGCAGGCTCAAGAGTCTTCCGACAAGGGCTTGCCGATTTCCCAATGGTGCCCGAACGGATCGACGATTCGTCCCAGGCGCCAGCCACGGTGATCGCTCACCGGCCAAACCACGGTGGCTCCCGCCGCGATGGCCCGGCTGAAAGCGGCATCCGGATCGTCCACGATCATCGCCATCCGCACAGAGCTGCCGCCGAGAGACTCGGGGCTGAAGTTCATGTGTTCCGGAGACTCGTCGGCGAGCCAGAATTCGGCCTCTCCCACCGACAGACGGGCAACCACCGCTCCGCTCGGGTCTTCAATGCGGAACAGAACGCCAGCGCCGAACGCCGCCTTGTAAAACTCGACCGCCCTCGCCCCGTTTCGAACCGACAGCATTGGGGCTATCGAAGTCTTGCCGGCCTTGGTGCTCTCCATCCCTTCGCCCATTGGAAGGCTCCCTCTCGCGGGTTCCCCACCCGGCGCCGGCTATTATACCGTGTGAGCGCCTGCCGCTGATCGCGACCGCGCTTTCCCGCTACCATGGAAACACCATGGCGGACCGCAAGCGGGGCAGGCACCCTTATCCGGTTTTCCAGTTGCAATCCTGGGAAGCGTTTCTGAAGCTCATCACGAAACCGCCCTACTCGCACTGGGCCTTCCGCGGGGAGCGCAATGAGCGCGGGCCGCTCTACAGCTCGCTCTCCCTTTACCTGCGAAATTTCGGCGTGGCGCCGGAGGCGTGGCCGTCGCAGGAGGAGCGCATTTTGCGCATCTTCAAGCGCAAAGCCCACCAGTTTCTGGCGCGGCCGCCGGAGTGGGACGACGATTTCGAGTGGCTGGCCCTCATGCAACACCACGGCGCGCCGACGCGCTTGATCGATTTCACCTGGTCGCCCTACGTGGCGGCGTTTTTCGCCCTCGAGCACGCGCTGGCCGAGGGCGTCGTCTGGGCCATGAACCCGGCGCGGATCGATAGCAGCCGCGCGCGCAAGCCGGTGCGCACGGACCTTCGCGCCGAAGGCAGCTTCCAGCGCTATTTTCTGCGAGGCCATCACCGCTTCATCTGGATGGGCGAGCCGCACACCATGAACCGCCGCTTAATCGCGCAATCCGGCACCTTCGCGGTGCCGGGCGTGCTCGACATGCCGGTGGATGAAATCCTCAGCGATACCGATCAGGAGAACATCCTGGCCAAGTTCGTTCTCTCCCACGCGGTGCGCGACGTAGCCCTGCGCGAACTCTACCGCATGAACATCACCTACGCGACTCTGTTTCCCGACTTGGACGGCCTCGCGAAATCGATGGGTTACGAACTCGAGTTTCACTGGGGCTACAATCCGCGCACCATGGAGCGTTACGACACGTAGGCACGCTTTATTAGCTTGCCAACGCCCGAACGGAGCCGCGACCAAAGGGAGCGGTCCTGCTCCCGTTCCCACCCTATTGCACCGCGACAGTCACCTCATTCGATGTCGCCCCGCCAATCGAAATCGTCACCGGTACCGCACTTCCCTTCGCCGACCCCGCGGGCACCTGCGCGTTCACCTGGTACAGCCCCGCATAGCCGGGCGCCAGGCCGTAGAACGAAACGTCCGCCGATGCCCCGCCAATCGTCACGGTAGGAATCGTCGTCGTCCAGGACAGCGGAGTGCCGAGAGCGGGCGACCCGGTCGCGGGCTGATTCGTAACCGCGCCAAGGCCAGTGCAGTAAATCGAAATGTAGCTGCTGCCGGCCGTCGCCGGGTTGGTGGAATCGGCCAGGCGATAGGAGGTGTCGAGGATCGCTCCCTGCCCGGTACCCTCGGAATTCATGGCGAAAATTGCCGGCGCGAATGGCGCGAGACTTACCATCTCGGCGGCGCTGCTTTGGCTGTTCAGAATGGCAGCCAGCGTGGCTTGCGTCTGTCCGGTCAGCTCCCAGGGAACCTGAAAGTTCGTTTGCCCGCCGGAAACGAAGTAGAGCGGCGCCAGCGTACCGCTATCGATCTGCAGGGAAAGCCCCGAGAGATTGGTGGGCAGCGGCGATTCGGTGGCGACCACCGGCGAGGAGAGCAGGAAGTTCGCAAACACCGAAGCAATGCTGCCCGGAGCCACGGTGGATCGATAGCTGGCTGCGTTCACGATACCGCCCGGGATGATCGACGGTGCAGGCCCTGCGCCTTGCTGCGTCACGATGAGCGGCAATCCCGCGAGAGAGAGCAGAGCGGTGCGCGCCGCGCCGGGGTTGGGCGCCACAAGGAGCAACACCGTACCCGGGCCGGTGCCGACGATCCAACCTGGCGTCGTGATCCAACTTGGCAGGCTTTGGAGCGCCCACCCGCAGCCGGCTGACGTTTGCACGGTCACAGCAACGTAGGCTCCGTCGGCGGCAGCCACCGCCGTAATCGAGGACGAACCGATAGCGTATGTGCATGGGGCGCTCGAAGGAGAGAGAACGCGGATTCGGTCGTTTCCCCAATCGGCGAAGTAAACCGTTCCGCTCTGGTCCACGGCAATGCCATACGGCCCGTTGACTTGCGCGCCGGCTGATGGGCCTCCATCACCGCTGAATGCGGCGGCGCCATTGCCTGCGATCGTGTCGCTCATCCCACCCGAAATTCTGCGCACTCGGTCGCCCGCCGTGTCCGTGATATACATACTTCCCGAGTTGTCAACGGCGACCCCCGATGCGCTGATAAGAGAGACGTAGGTGGCTGGCTGATTGTCGCCAACGTTTGGGCCGAGGCCGCTCCCAGCCACCGTGACGATGAGTCCGTCCGACACCTCACGGATGCGTTGGTTTCCGGAGTCGGCGATGAATAGATTGCCGGCGGCATCCACCGCGACCGCGGATGGGTAACGGAGCTGCGCGCCGGTGGCTGGGATGTTATCGCCGTTGTAACCCGGTACGCCGGTACCCGCCACGGTCGTGATCACCCCTCCCGAGACCTTGCGGACGCGATTGTTAAAACTGTCGGCGATGTACAGATTTCCGATGCTGTCCACCGCAACGCCGAAAGCTTCGTTCAACCGTGCGCTCGTGGCCGGGCCGCCGTCGCCGCCGTAACCATATATGCCGCTGGTTCCCGCCACGGTAGCGATCGCCCCATCCGCCGTAACCTCGAGGACGGTGCTTCCGTTCGCGACGTACAAATCGCCCGCGCTGTCCATCGCGACGCCGTAGGGATCCAAATTGCCCGCGATGGTTGTGATGGCTCCGTTCGAGACCTCGCGCAGAAGCCCGTCACCCGTGTCCGCAACGTACAGATTCCCCGAGTTATCGACCGCCACGCCGTAGGGGGAGTTGAGTTGGGCGCCCACAGCCGGGCCATTGCCGCCAACTGCGCCGCCGCCCGCGATGGTAGTGACGGTTCCATTCGCGACCTCGCAAACTAGTTCGTCGCCCGTGACCGCTACGTATAAATGGCCGGAGGAGTCCGCAACCATGCCCACCGGCCGGCTCAGTTTCGCGAGGGTGGTGATAACTCCGCGCGAGACCTGGCGGACGCGGCTGTTGTAATTGTCCGCGATGTAGAGGTTGCCGGCGGAGTCCACCGCGACGCCTTCCGGGAAATTCACCTCGGCGCTGGCGGCCGGCCCGTTATCGCCGCTGGAGCCCTGTGTTCCCGTGCCCGCCACCGTGGTAATGATTCCCCCCGTCGAGATTTGACGGACGCGGCTGTTGTAGGTATCCGCGATGTAGATATTACCGGCGGAATCCACCGCGACACCTTCCGGATCGTTCACCTGGGCACTCGTGGCCGGGCCGCTGTCGCCACTGGAACCCGCGTAGCCCGTTCCCGCAATCGTGGTGATGATTCCACTGGTCGAAACCTCGCGGACGCGGTTGTTGAAGGTGTCCGCGATGTAGACGTTGCCGGCGGAGTCCACCGCGACTCCGTAAGGGCCGGCCAAGTAGCCGCCGGTGGCTGGCCCGCCGTCGCCAACGCCGTTAGGGTAGATCAGAGTCCCGCCGCCGGCGAAGGTGGTGATGGTGCCGTTCGAGACCTTGCGAATCACGCCGTTCACTGTGTCCGCGATGTAGAGATTGCCCGAGCCGTCGACGGCTATGCCTTGGGGGCCGTTCAACTGGGCGCTCGTAGCGGCGCCATTGTCTCCACCGTATCCGGCTATCCCGCTGCCCGCGATTGGCGTCAGGTAGCCGGTCGCGAGATCGATCCGCACCACCATGTTGTAACTGGTGAGAGAAACCAGAACATTGCCCGCCGCATCGATCGCAACCCCTGGGGCTTCGCCTAAACTGGCCGATGTCGCGGCAAGGTTCACCGGCAGCCCGCCACCGGCAACTGTGTTAATCGTGTACGTCTGGCCGGACGCAAAAGACGCTATGGCCAGGCTCAAGAATGCCGCGCTGAGTAGACGCACGATATCCTTCTTTCTAACCCAGAGCTTACTCCTTAACCCTAACTCATAACATGCCCATTTAGAGCCATTTTCCCTCGTAGGGCGCGCTGTGTTACTATCCGAGTCCTGGACGAGTTGGCGCCGGCGGCGGACAGGTTCGCCGCGAAGGCTGCGCGCCATTTTCCTGGGAGGCAAGTGAGATGAGAAGAGCATTTTTCCTTACGATCCTGATGTTCGGCGGAAGCAGTCTGTTCGCGCTCGATAACGGTCTGGCCCGCACGCCGCCGATGGGCTGGAACAGTTGGAACAAGTTCGCCTGCAATGTGAGCGAGAGCCTGATTCGCGAAGCCGCCGACGCCATCGTGAGCACTGGAATGAAGGACGCTGGCTATCAGTATGTGGTGATCGACGACTGCTGGCAGGTTTCGCGCGACGCCGAAGGCAACATCGTCCCCGATCCCAAGCGGTTCCCGGGCGGCATGAAGGCGCTGGGAGATTATATCCACGCCAAGGGGCTCAAGTTCGGCATCTACTCCGACGCGGGCACCGCCACCTGCCAGAACCGTCCCGGCGGCCGCGGCTATGAGTTTCAGGATGCGCGCCAGTACGCAGCCTGGGGCGTCGACTATCTCAAGTACGATTGGTGCAACACCACCACGCAGAATTCGGTCGCGTCCTATTCCATCATGCGCGACGCGCTGGCCAAGTCCGGACGGCCGATCGTGTTCAGCATCTGCGAATGGGGATCCTCCAAGCCGTGGCTCTGGGCCAAGGACGTCGGCAATCTCTGGCGCAGCACCGGCGATATCCAGGATAAGTGGAGCATTAAGCGGGATTGGGGCGGCAATGGCGTGGTCCAGATCCTCGACTTGCAGGACGGCATCGAGTTCGCCTCCGGCCCCGGTCATTGGAACGATCCCGACATGCTCGAAGTGGGCAACGGCGGCATGACCTCGACCGAGTATCGCGCGCACTTCAGCCTGTGGTGCCTGATGGCCGCGCCGCTGATGGCCGGCAACGACATTCGCAGCATGACCGATGAGATCCGCGGCATTCTCACCAACAGAGAGGTGATTGCGGTGGATCAGGACGCTCTCGGCTATCAGGGGCGAAGGGTAAGGCGTGACGGCGCGAGCGAGGTTTGGTCCAAACAGATGGCCGATGGCAGCCGCGCCGTGGCGCTGCTCAATCGCGGCGAATCGGAAACCGAGATCCCCGTGGCTTGGACCGACATAGGATACCCGGAGTCGATCTCGGCCGCGGTCCGCGATCTTTGGGCCCACCAGGACCTCGGTTCGCACCGGGGCGGCTTCTCCGCCAAAGTGCCCAGCCACGGCGTAGTGATGGTGACCGTCCGTCCCGGGAAGTAATCTAAGTGGGGCCGGTCCCCGACCGGCCAACGCCAGAGGCGCAGCCGCCGCGTAGTGTCAGGCATTTCCGTCGGTAACGCCGGCGGTCTTTGCCGCCGGTTCGTTTTCTCTGTCTCACTCTCATCCACTCGCCGGCGCCGCCTCACGCAATGTCACAAAGAACCGGCGGCAAGACCGCCGGCGTTACCGAGCCGCCGAGTGCAGTCACCACCCATCTCCCCAACCAACTCAATCACTTACCCCGCAAATCCCTTGACACATACTCCATACTTGAATCAGGACTGTGGCGCCAGGCTCCGCTGCTGGTCTTTCTCCCTGGCCAGGGAACGTTGCACTTGAGCTGATACTGAACTTCCGGCGCCCGTTAACGGCATGCGGGGTCCCCCTCGGGCTGGACTCTCGACGGAAGACTTGGGATCTCGAGATTCCTAACCGCCGGCGGAATACGGATAGCTATGATTGCCGCCCGCTCGGATATCAGAGAGTAAGGAACGAATCGACACCGTAATGTTTGCCATCAAAGCGGACCAATACATCGAAGTTCCTACTTAAATCACTGGGTGGCCGATACGCACGGCGATAAGTCCGCGAAGCCCGGCCACCCGCAACGCATTATTATCCATTTATACTCATTCCTCTCGGCCGTACTGCGCCCCTCGGGCCTCTGCGCGCTTCATCGAGCGCCGTGGCGCGGGCCGTCCGGCCTGCGGAGCCGAGAGTCATCTCGGCTTTTCTTCCCGCATGCCGATCCCCTGCAGAACTTCCAGCCGCTTCCCGACCTTCTCGAAGATCTCCAGCGCGCGGTCCAGATCCGCTCTGGTGTGCGTCGAAGCCACGATGGTCCGCACGCGCGCCTTGTCCTTGGCCACAGTAGGGAAACCGATGCCGGTTGCCAGTACGCCTTCCGCGAACAACTCGCGGGAGAATCGGTGCGCCAGCGACGCGTCGCCGACAATCACCGGCGTGATGGGCGTTTCGCTGATCCCGGTATTGAAACCCGCCGACTGGAGGCCCTGCTTGAAGTAGCGGGCGTTGGCCCATAGCGCATCGATGCGTTCCGGCTCCTGCTCCAGCACTTCGAACGCTGCCAGGCACGCGGCGGCGACGGCCGGCGGATGCGAGGTCGAAAACAAGAACGGCCGCGCGCGGTGATACAGGAATTCGATCAGGTCGCGGCTGCCGCAGACGTAGCCGCCCAGCACGCCGATGGCTTTCGAGAGCGTCCCTACCTGAATGTCCACCCGCCCGTGGAGGCCGAAATGATCGATCGTTCCGCGGCCGTTGCGGCCCAGCACGCCGGAAGCGTGGGCATCGTCCACCATCATGATGGCGCCGTGCTTTTCCGCCGCCGCCGCCAGCCCTGGCAGCGGGCCGATGTCGCCATCCATCGAGAACACGCCATCCGAGATCAGCAGCTTCTGTCCGCCAGCGCCAGCGAGCGAGGCCAGAATGCTCTCCGCCGCGGCGACGTCCTTGTGCGGGAAGACGTGGATCTTGGCCCGCGAAAGACGGCAGCCATCGATGATGCTGGCGTGGTTCAGCTCGTCGGAAACGATGTGATCGTCCGGCCCCAGGATCGCCGATACCGTGCCCGCGTTGGCGGCGAACCCGGATTGAAAAACCACGCAGGCTTCCACGTTCTTGAATGCCGCGATACGCTCTTCGAGTTCCAGGTGCAGCGACATGGTGCCGGAAATGGTGCGCACCGCACCCGAGCCGGCGCCGTACCGCTTCACGGCCGCGATCGCCGCCTCCTGCAACTTCGGGTGCGTAGTGAGGCCGAGATAGTTGTTGGACGCCAGGTTGATGACGTCTTTGCCGTCGAAGCGGGATTCGGCCGCGCTGGCCGATTCGAGAACGTGCAGGCGCTGGTAGGTGCCTTCGCTCTTCCACTGTTCGAGCTGGTCGTGCAGGTACGCGAGTGATTTGGTAGTCACCAGACAAGTGTATCGCCTGGAATTGCCGGACGTTTGGAACCGGCGCGCCTCGCGTGCTACGATTGAACTGTCGCGCGTGACACAAGCGGGGACGTAGTTCAGTTGGTTAGAACGCCGGCCTGTCACGTCGGAGGTCGCGGGTTCGAGCCCCGTCGTCCCCGCCATTTATTTCAATCACTTACGAGTCATCCCCTCGAGCGATTTTCGCTTCGTCTTCGCCTGTGCTACAGTAGCTGCTACAGTTTTCCGCGTAACGAGTTGATCTTCAGGGCTTTACCTCTTCGTAGGAAAACGGGGCACGAGGCTAGCGAAGCTCCAGGATTACACAGTTCGGTTCCACCAGGACCATGGATGAGGGCTATATCGACGAGCCAATCGAATACCGTTTTCACAAATCCTGCCTCGGCCTGGCGCCGTTGCTCCGTCACCAAGTTGCGATTCGAACTATGGCAAGTTTGAAGCCGATGTTGCAGTTGTCGCGCCGTCTTTCGGCAGTCGACCGGCGCCGATGCCGACTACGTGCACGATCATCAAGCCCAAAAGTGCCTCGACACTGGGGGCACGAATTCTCGGTATCTCCTGATCGGAACGTGAAGTCTGGACCTGCTGCTAACGGGAATCGAACCCGGTGACTGCCAGTCCAGTTCAGTCCAGTTGGGTCTAAGTAGTAGTGTTTTCGGTCCAGTACAGTTCGCTACCAAGGCGTTGGCGGCCCTACGGACGGCTGACGTGCTGCCCCGGTGCTGCCCCGCGGCCAAGGATCTCTTATTCCGATCCGCGCCCATGTCCTCGACTCGTCCTTGCCGTCGCTGAGGTTCTCCTCTTCAAATATTGCGGCCCTCCCCTCAATTCCGCTTGTGTAACGCTCGCTCAGATCGTATGATTTGTGCTAGACAGCGCCGAGGACACTAAATGCGTTTGAAGATTGCAGCTCTATGCATGGCTGGCGTTGCGTCTGCCATCGCACAAACCGCCTCCACTGCCGATCCCAGCAAAGGCGTGGTCTACGTGTACCGGCTTCAAGGTGGCTCAGGCCCCGCCCCTAACTCTCCCTCCGTCTTCTGCGACGATCAGGAGTTAGCGCGAATGCAGCACGGCTGCTACTTCAGCATTCGTCTCGATCCAGGGAAACACTCCTGCCGGTCGACCGACGGACAATCGGTGGTCGAACTGGACGTCAAAGCCGGCCAAACCTACTACATCCGGGGCGAAGTTGTGCCTGTTGGAGGGAAGCCTCGCGGAGCGATAACCCGAATATCTCCAGAGCAGGGGGCCAGCGAGGCTCGCAAGCTCAAGCCGCTCCCTTCGGGCATGGTTAAGGATCCCAATCGCGTGTTACTTGATCCCCCGCAATAGTCCCATGGTCTGCCGACCGACTCGTTCACAACGCCCACCGCATCGAGATGCGCGGTGACTCCATGCGCAAGAATCGCGGAAAGCCGAACCCATAGCGGTTCGCGTCGATGCGCCGCAGTCCACGACTTGCTAACCGATGGGGCAGCACAAGCCCATCTCAACGGGGCGTCCTTGCCCCTGAAGGCTCCGAAACGGACAAGGGCAGGATATTCCATTCCAGGGCTGCCTGCGCCGACTCGTTAAGTCGCCTCAGAGTCGTTAAGGTGAATTCCTTAATGTGAATTCCTTAACATCCGAGCACGGAACAATGTGATAAACTCTTCAGCACTTTCGGTTCCGGATTTAGCAAGTGTCTCGGGCAGACAGGCGAGAGGGACTTAGGCAGCGGCACAATCCGCGGACCCAAATCAGAAGGGCTAGGGATACGGGCGATTCGCTCGTGATGCGGCGGGCTTGCCGCATGCAGATGTCTGTATGAAGTCGACCAGGGTCTTTTGTGCAGTGACGAGTTGGACACACAAGGTGGATTCGGAAGACAAGGAGGAGCACGACTTCAACAACGTGCTCCTGGAATTCCGTTATGCCGTCGAGCGCGAGGATCCGACGTTCGTCGAATATTGCGAGCGTGAGTTGGGGCGCATGTATCGGGCGCGGGGGGCCACGAAAAGATCGACATTGAAAGCGTTTGGACCGTTCTGGTTTTGGGTCGGCGTGGGGTCCGGTCCGAACGGGGGCGTGCCTTCCCTCAGCCTTATTTCCTCCGAGTAGGGCATCAAGGTCACGCCCCTGTTATTGGAGATTGACAGCACAACCGAAAGGCGTAAACGGCACCATGGCAAAGCAAAGTACAGTCGTGATTCCCATCCGGCAAGAAATCCTCGTGTCGGGGACCGACCGCGACGTCGTCGATTTGGCGTACAGCCTCTGGCTGGCAAGAGGCTTTCGAGGCGGCTCGCCGGAAGAGGACCTTTTGGCCGCAGTGCGAGAGATAAGAGGGAAAGCGTTCGGCGGGGACGCGGCGTGATCTGCGAGAGGCACCATGGAAGAACTCACACCGAAGCCTGATTTTCGACTGCTTTTCGAATCGGTGCCGGGTCTGTACCTCGTGCTCATGCCCGACTTTCGCATCATCGCGGTTAGCGACGCATACCTCCGGGCGACGATGACCAAGCGCGAGAGCATCCTTGGCCGCGACATCTTTGATGTGTTCCCAGACAACCCCCAAGACCCCACTGCGACCGGCGTGCGAAATCTGCGGGCGTCTCTCGAGGCAGTATTGCGCGAAAAGCGGTCGAACGCGATGGCGGTGCAGAAATATGATATCCAGCGGCCCGCCTCGGAAGGAGGTGGGTTCGAAACCCGGTATTGGAGCCCCGTGAACTCCCCAGCAATCGACAGCGAGGGCCAGGTTGTCCACATCATTCACCGCGTCGAGGACGTCACCGAGTTTGTTCGGGTGAAACAGGTTGGGAGGCAACACGAAGAAACGAGTCAGCAGCTTAGGGTCCGTGCCGATCAAATGGCAGCGGAAGTCTACGCGAGAGGGCAGGAACTCGCACAAGCCAACCGCGAACTGATCGTAGCGAACGAAGAATTGGCAAGGATGTACCGACAGGCCGCAGCGCTACTGGAGCGCGCGGCCCACGAACTGGGCAACCTTGAACACGAGGAATCCGGCACTGCGGTCGGGATGGTCCGCGCCGACGAGATGATGGCACGTGTCGAGAACCTGATCGTTGAATACAAGCGGTTGGAGGGGCAACTGCGGCAGGCGCAAAAGATGGAAGCCGTGGGACTCCTTGCGGGGGGCGTCGCACATGACTTTAACAACCTGCTGACAGTCATCGCGGGCTACACCTCATTGCTGAGAGATCAAAGCGCTGGCGGTGAACCGGCAACGGAGTTGGAAGAGATCGACGGCGCCGTGGCTCGTGCGGCAGCGCTCACTCGCAAACTGCTTGCATTCAGCAGCAAGCAGGTTCAGCAGCCAAGAACGGTGGATCTGAACGAGGTTGTTTCGGGTTTTGAAGGCCTTCTGAGCCGGCTGATCGGAGAACACATTCGCCTCGTTACAGTACTGGGGAGCGGGATCGGCAAAGTGCGCGTCGATCCGATCCAGCTGGAACAAGTAATTATGAATCTCGCTGTGAACGCCCGCGATGCCATGCCCGCCGGCGGACGGCTCACGATAGCGACCAAGGAAATCACGGTTGATTCAGGCGATACGGCAGGTTCAATTCCTCCAGGCAGGTACGACATCATCGCGGTCAGCGACACCGGCCATGGTATGGATGCGACGACGCTGACACGGATCTTCGAGCCGTTCTTTACGACGAAAGAACCCGGCAAGGGGACCGGCCTGGGGTTATCAACTGCACACGGCATCGTTCGGCAGAGTGGAGGGGCGCTAACGGTCGAAAGCACACCCGGCCAAGGCACCACATTTCATGTATTTCTCCCGGTCGCAGAGGGAGCGCTGGATGAACAACAGACCGGTTCCCCCTCCCTATCCGTCGTTCCGAGGCGTGCGACAGTGCTCATTGTCGAAGATGAGCCACCTTTGCGAGAGTTGGTCGTCACGGTGCTCAGAGCCGCTGGGCACGACGTTTTGAAAGCTGCGAGCGGAGAGGAAGCCTGCACCATTGCGGCCCGGCACGCTGGGCCCATCGACATACTCCTGACTGACGTGGTCATGCCTGGCATGAGCGGCCCTGCGCTTGCTGGGCAAATCCGAAAAACCCGAAGCGACATTGTGGTACTGTACATGTCGGGTTATGATCGCAATTTGGTCAGGCGCCACGAGCTCGGGGCCAACTTCCTGCCTAAGCCATTTACCCCCCATTCACTCACGTCCCGGATCGCTGAGCTACTGGCACGCTGCGAAAGACGGGAACCGAAGGGGTCTGACTTGAGTCCCGCTCTGAATTTCAAAGCTACCGCTAAGAGTTAATCCTCTGATTCGGAGCGCTGTTCGCGCTCCGGGTCACTGTGTGCTGAGGCGGGGACAAGGGCTACCGCCCCTTTCCCCGCGCCCCTTTCTCCGCTGGCGGCGTTCTTCCTCCGCTTCGCTCCGGGTAGTTTCTCTTGACGAATCCGATCACTTCTTCCACAATCAAAGAACCAGCGTCGCTTCGCTCCGACGGCTGACCGGAATCACTCCGGAATACTGACCGTCGTCCCTTCGGAATCGGCGATCACTTTCAGCGGAATCCCCAGCAATCTGCGTCCCGCGTTCTCCGGCCAACTTGCTGGCATACGGGTCGCGGAAGACGGCGTCGGTGCGCTCGCTCTCCTCCGCGCGATATACCGCGACCCAAAGGGCGGTATCCGAAATGTGGCGTAGGGGGGTGTCGAGTCCATGGGAATCGTACCTCTTGGCAAGTGTAGCGCTCGGCGGACGTGATGTAGTCCGGTCCCACCGGCCGGCGGGTTGCCTTCCGATATTTCCAAATAACGCTCGCCGACGTCGGACCGCGATGCGCGATGCCCGCAGCAGTTTCCGAGTGGGCGACCATCCACTAGTCGCCATCAGGCGAACACATCTGGTGGACACATCGCCACAGGCCACAACCTCTCTGTCGCGGGTTACTTCCGCGTCCGGGTCCGTTCCAAGTATTCCATATACCCCAGCAGCGCTCCCCAGTGGTAGAACTTGTCGCTGTTGGTCACATCGTCGCCGTTTCCGGTGATGGCGTTATAGTTTTCGTGCACGTGACCCTTCTCGGCCCATTCCCTGGAGAAGAGGTTGAAGGACTTCAGCGCCAGTTCTTGGCGCGCATGTTCGATCTCGTCGCCGTCGTAGTTGCCCAGACCCAGGTACACGAGGTAGTTCATCGGGCCCCAAATGCGCCCGTGCCAGTAGTCCTGATCCTTGAACGCTGGATCGTCTCGCGCGATCGCAGGAATCACCCATTCGCCCCAGAATTCCCTGGGATTCAGCAGGTGCTCTTCGACCATCCGCTTCGCCTGCTCTGCTGTCGCCGCGTGGGCCAGCATCGGATAGAGCAGGGTTGGCGAGAGCCGCGTGCTGAACCGCCCGATGTGCAGGTCCTTGTTTAGGAAGATGCCGTGTTCGTCGCTCCAGAGCGCGCCGAGCTTTGCCCGATAGCGTGCCCCGCGCGCACGCAGTTCCTTCGCGTCGGCCGCTTTCTGCAGCGTTTCCCCAATAGTCGCCAGCGCGTCGCAGTCGGCAACGTAGATGCTCATCAGACCTACGTCGGCGAACTCCAGCAGATGGACCTGCGGATTGAGGACCACGTTGTCATAAATCGGGCTGCCGTCCATCCCAGCTTCGCCAGTTGCCCCGGCGCGGGTGCCGCGCACTTTGTCGGCCGGGTCCTGCGGCTCATTCTGCTCATCGCTGCCCCACGTCAGATAACCCTGGATATCGCGATGCAGCGCCCACCAGCGATTCCAGCGCAGCAGGGGCTCGTACGCCTCCTCCAGAAACCAGCGATCATGATATTTCCTGTACAGATCGAGGACGATGATCGACCCCACGGGAGGCTCGCTACGGTCCGAGCTCTTCCATCCGCCCGCCCGCGCGTAATTCGGCACAAAGCCCTCTGGGGTTTCTTCGTGCAGACCTTCGATGACGTTGGCGTAGGCCAAGTCCTTGTCGCCGATACCGGCGAGGGTGGCGCCGAAGAAGGTGTCCCAGCCAAAGAGCACATAACCGCCCCAGTGCGCGCTCCAGTCGCGGCTCACCGGCGAAATCACGCGCTCGTGCTCCGGCTCGTAGATGGTGTCCCAGCCCAATGTGGTCTCAACCGCATCCAATGTCGGCCTCTCGATTCCCGCCGCATCGACCGACTTCCGGTACGCCGCTCGTTGTCGTTCGACGATCGCCTCAATTTCCTCGATGCCCCGCCGTTTGCCCGTGCTCACCCCCACCGGCTCCGTCAGGGCCGCGGCCAGATACGCCCCGCTCACTGGTAACTGCCCGTGGCCAGGATGAGCATCGCTGACCTCTCCAGCACTGCAGCTTGTTTCCTTGCCTCTGGCGCAATACACATCGATCCTTCCGCTGCTCCCTTCCGTTTCGATGTAATTCGCACGCTTCAGAGCTGTTCCCGGTCGGTCCCAGAGAAAGTCCACCTGAAACGCCACGGTGGCGGGCACGGAAAACTTCCCCGGGGGATCGAGTGGCATCACCAGCAGCACCAGGTCCGCGTCTTCTTGTGCCGTCTGTACGCGCCACTCGTGCCCCATCCATGTCACCTTGAGGTCCGTATAGCTGCCGGCCCAGGAGTGGGGCCCGGGGAAGACCGTGCCCTGGCCGACCGCGGTCACACTCAGAAACTCGTGGCCGAAGTCGTTTGCGTTATTTAGGAAGCCAACATGAATGCCGAGCCCTTCCGGCAGCAGCACGTGCGTGGTCATGCTGTTCACATCCCAGGTATTCCAGCCCTGGGCGAGCTTCCGTTGAAGGTCGCGATACTGGACATCGGCCTGGCTCGCACCGCTGTCCTTTGCCGGAGCGCTCTGTGCCGCGGCCCCGATGTGCATTGGCAGAAAGAGGCTGGCAAGGGCCACGCAATACGAACGCGAGAACTTACGGGGATCGAGCGGCGGCATGCAATCATTGTGCACCGGACGTGTCGGTGTGTCCAGCGTCGGTTCATCCGGTCTAAAAGACGAATTAGCGCAGTGTGCGCAACGGCATGCCGCTCCAAAGACCGCGCGACTCTTGGAATCGTGGTCTCCGCACCGCGCTGCTCTTTGCGCCTGCGGCGCCAAGTGCATCCCCGTCCACAAGGGCCATATGTGGGAAGTTAATCACGACGGCTCCGACCGGATGACGCACTCGGAGACAGCGCGGCGGGCTGGCTTGCCTGCGGAGTTGGCTTCCGATAATTCCAAATAACGCTCGCCGAAGTCGGACCGCGACGCCCGCGCGATGCCAGCAATAGTTTCCGAGTAGCCGACTACTCGCCCTAAGCGCGCAGGAGCGTCTCGCGGACCGATGCCTGCGGAGTTGTCGCAGTGCCAAGTCAACTACCGCGCCCCGGGCGGGACCCATATTGGTTGCTGGACGGAAGACATAAGCGTTGTATCGGGAATGCGCCGGCCATCAGCCTTCATCTCCTACGTCAACTCCACCCGGCCGGCGCACTCCCGATACAACGCTTATGTCTTAACGCACCGACTCACGGGGTCGCTTCCCGCGCCCCGGAAACGTCGCCGCAGCTAAGGATCGAGAAGCTAAGTGGAGGCGGGCGCTGCCGGCTTGGCTGGCAGGGCGAGGTGGAGCCCGCCGCTTTCCGCCGCCATCAGGTTCGCCAGCATCCTGGCGTGCGGGCCGCCCGGAAGCAGCATAATGCGCGCGTTCGATGCCAACATTCTCTGCGTCTCCAGTACATCGAACAATGCTTCGGCAACGGCTGGCTCTTTCGCGATCTCCTGAAAGGCCTGTCCCAGGGTGGCAGGACGGATGGCCGCCGCCTTGGCAAACTCGATAGCCGCCTCGCGTTCGGCCGAACTGGTGATCACGCTCACCTGGTTGGCGCCGGCCTGCTTAATGGCAGACGTCACCTGGCGCAGACGGTTGACCACCTTCTCCTCGATTTGCTTGATCATGCCGACATCGCGGAAATGCACCTTGCGGATGTACACCGAGCCGAGCTGATATCCCCACTCGGTGGACTTGCTGGTCACTTCGGCGCGTACCGTCTGGCTCATGTTGTGGCGCGTCTGCAGCATTTCGGCAAGCGGCATGTTGCTCAGGCAGCGAACCGTCGCGTTGCTGACGTTGGCGCGCAGCGAGCCGCGCGGGTCGGTGTTTTTGAACAGGTATCCCAGCGGGTCGCTGATCATCATCTCATACCAGATCCCGATTCCCATGGGCGCGCCTTCCTCCGAGTTCACCGGCTGGCTGCGAAGGTACTCTTGGTCGAGGCGCAGGTCAAGGACATGGCAGGAACCCAGGATGTTGATGAAGAACGCCGAGAAGCCCAGTTTGTTAGGCAGGAAGTGCAGGCCCGGCTCGTCAAGCACTCCGGCAACCTTGCCGAAGAGTATGTACACTCGACAGCTCCGCTCCTGCACGGTCGCGTAGAGGCCAAACAGGCGGCACACCGCCAGCAACACAGGCTCGGCGATGAAAAGGCCGACGAAAACAACTAGCGCGGCCGTGAGAAGTCCCAGCATAGACGAGTCCATTATTTTCCAGCCTCCAGGTAGATCTGCTGGGCCTTGTCGAATAGCGCCAGCCGCACGTTTCTCAAGTAGGCGCCCAGGACGTTGGCGCCGCCCTTCTGCAGCGCGGAGAGTTCCGCCGCCAAAGACTTGACGGGTTCCACCTCGGCCTGCGCGCGCAGAGTTTCGATTTCCACCGCGCGTCTGGACTGCACCACGCGCTGGTCGGCACCCGCCTGCGCCAGGCTGATATCGCTGGACACCTGGTTGTGAGCGGTGTTGATGGCAGCCAGCGCCGATTCCACGTCGGGCGGCGGGTCGATGCCGGTGATCAGGGAGGCGTCGAAGATGACACCGTAGCGCGCTGGCGTGGCGCGGCATTCGTGGTCCATGTATTCGTTCAGGTCGCGCAGATTCTTGCGCAAGTCGTTGATCGAGACGCCGGTCATCTCGCCGCCGGCCAGCGGTGCCGCACCATCCGGTGCTGCGTCGGCAGCCAATGGGACCGGTTTCGCCTCGAAATTGGCTATACGCTGTCGCAGCACGGAAACAAAGTACGCTAGCACGTGGACAAACGGCTTCTTGATACCGAACAGGAACGCGTACAGGTTGGCCTCGCTGACGCGGTAGCGGATCTGCCCGGTCAAGCCGGTGTTGAGTTGGTCCTTCGTAACGGCTTCGAGGCGGGTGCCGTTGTCGTTGGCCGACGGGTCCTCGAGGTCAACCGCCATGTTGATGGTCATGGTGGCGATGGAGACCTTGCGAATCTTCTCCCAGGGCATTTTGAAGTAGGGTCCGCCGGGTGGAACCACGCGGACTTGGGGGTACGTGTACCGCGGGCGTTCCTCGGGAAGGAGAAACTCCGCGATGGGATCGTCGAGTGTGGTCTTGCCTCCGGCAACCCGCACGGCCCGCCCAAAACTGGTCTTGACCGCGCGCTCGTTTTGATCCACAGTGTATAGGCCCATCACCAGAAACCGCAGCAAGAACCAGGCGATGAAACCAATTAGTGCACCTATCAGAGCTTGCATGAGCACCTCAACGGTAGTATAGCCGCAGGCGCTTTCCAGTTATGGCAGGTCGAGTCGCCTCCTGGTATATGATTTCGCTGCACCCAGCGCCTACGTCCACCCCACCGACGCAGGCAAGGCGGCGATCCTCCCCACCATACCCGGACGGGCGCCGTGTCAGCTAGCGCTCCGCCAGCTGGCGGCCACAACTCACCTAGCTAGCGGAACCCAATGTGTGCCCATATTCAGTTTCGCTTGATGTCTCCGCCACCCCGAGGTAAGGTCTTCAAGGCTACCGATAATGCCCATTATGAGGACCCTAAATGACTGATTTGAAGATCTGCCTGGAGCGCCACTCCTCGACTTGTCGCCGCATCGGCTCAAAGTTCCGTTGCATCTGATCCACACCGATTGAAAGAGCATTTTGCAGCGAGAAGTGTTTGGAGTGTTTGGCGAGCACGGGTTGAAACACGCCTGGGACAATGTTTCCGACGTTTGCACACCGGCGACAGACACGGGCGATTGCGGGACCCTGGCGCGTTTCCCGATACCTATACTGCATCAGTCGCGGAGGCCATTCTCGATGAGTGAGTTCCACCAATTGACGAACACGCGAACATCGGTCTCCATCTTATGCCGCAGGTTTTTTCGAATCCGTGAATTCAGTCAGGAGAGATGTGTACGCCGCTAGCCTGTATTCAGCCCGCGGGCACAGGTTCGCTGCAAGACGAGCTTTGCGAAAACGCCGCAGCGCCGAGTAGGTCCTGGAAACGTCGAGATAAAACTTAGATTGGTCGTCGTACCCAATGACACGGTTTGCCAGAGAAAGTGCTTCCTCAAGGGTTCTCCAAGCGTCAGCGTTGTGTCCCTCGATCGCCAGACTTTCTGCAACATGAGCGAGTGCCAAAGCCCTGCTGTCGGATTCTGATACCTGTTCAGCGGTGGCCAAGGCGAGATGCGTAGCTTCATCAGACTTCCCGATGCATCTCGCCTCCCTCAGTGTTGCAGCTAACTCAACGAGATCGCTCGATTTGCGAGCAGGATCCGGAGCCCGTTCCGTTGAAGCAAAAACCTCGCCGGCAGAGTCGCACATTAGCTGGGAACTGTTTGTAGCGACGAGTGCCCGTACTACGGCAGAGTAACGCGCCTGGTCCCCCAATGAAACGGCGGCTGCTAAAGAACTCTTCGCAACTATGCCAGCCAACTGAGGGTTTCCTATCTTCATGAATAATTCTGTAAGTTTACCCTTAGCTATCTTTCGGTCCTCGTCTATATCAGTACTAAAGGACGTCTCTGGCAGCAAGCCATCTGCCACATAGAGACCGGCACTAGCTGCATTGTTCGCCTGTTCTTTGAGGCCAGCAGAAACGAAGACATCGGCGAGTGAAGCACAGATAATGGGATACTGCGGCTGTGACGGCCAATATGTAAACGGTATCGAATTCGCCGCTTCAGCTTTGCCCTTATTGTAAGAGACGAGCGTATCTTCCTTTGTCACTGGAATGATCACTTCAGTAGCAACCTGACGGGCCAACTTCTGTGCCTCGGTTGTATCGCCAGCGATTACGAGTGCGTCTGCGAGCATCGCCCACGTTTCGAATCTTCGAACAGCATAAACTCGCCAGCCAACGATTGCACCCAGCTGGTCTCCCAGTGGCTGCCCTGGTGCAGACCGTGTCTTGTAATAGGACTCATACGCCTTTAACAAGTTAACGGCTTGGCCCACAGTGTTCTTGGCCCTCTCGTGTTGGCCTTTTCTTGCAAAGGCCTCCGCCACGTCAGCCAGCGCGGTTGCTTTTTCCAAGGAACCTTGGATTTCAGTCGTGGCAATGAGAGCATCCTCAAGCCTACCCGCGTGGCAGAGCGCACGGACCCAGAGCACTCCTTCATACTGTCCATTCGCTTGCACCGGCGATACCGATATCAGGGTCGTATCTGGGCGATCCGCCCGCCAGCGGGGCGACGACCCCGCGGCCTTCTAAGCTGGGGTGGGCTATTGAATCATTTCCGTCGCCAGGTGCCGAAGATCGCCATATGACGCTTCCTGGCTCTCCGTCGCCAGTTTCTTGGCCAAGGCGGCCAGGAAGTACCACAGATCCCCTACGTCCTCCGGCGTCTTCTTGTATTGGGTCACGACGCTGACCCCCAATTGATAGCTTATGAACGCCGCACACAGTCAACGGGCGAGCTCTTGATCCACTGTGCTTTTGTCCAGCACGCTCCGCCACCTCCAAACTCTACTGGTACCATTTCCTGGCTCCAGCGTTGAGGCGCGCTTCACGGGGGACCTCCGAGAACCGGACATATGGACCGCGCCGCATCCGACCATTGTCCGTGTGGCGTGATCCGGCCGGAGCCGTCGGTAGATCCTTCGCGATTGATCGCGAGTTGACTCCTCCTAGACGTTTGACCGTTACTTCGCCATGAAGTATCTGATACCTCGCGGCAAGCCAAACTGCAACGGCGGAGATTTCAATGCATGGAAATGTCCGGCGACAGAGAATTCCAGCGTGTGCGAGACTGAGAGCAGGTCCTATCCTGGGAATTGGCTCACCAGTGCATTGCTCGAGGACATACGGGGGGAAAGCAGATGGCGAGCGAACGAACGTTGTCAGCCCACGCCGGCTCCACGGCGCGCACGGCCGGAATCGTCCTGATGGCCATGGTTCTTTGGGGCCTAACGGCCGGGCACATATTCGGGGATTCACCGGAAAACCCGGCCAACGCGAAACCGGCCGAGGTGGCCCTCCTGGCCGTGCCCTTGAGCTTCGAGGCCAATCAGGGCCAAATTGACCGTCAAGTAAAGTTTCTATCGCGCGGCGACGGCTATTCTTTGTTTCTTACATCGAACGAAGTTGTCTTCACGCTGCGGACGCCGGTTGGTGTCAAAGCTCCGCCGTCGGTTTTCCGCATGGAACTCCGGGGAGCCGATCATGGCGCCCAGGTTACCGGTGCCGATAAGCTGGCAGGTGTAGCCAACTATTACATTGGGAACGACACGAGGAAGTGGCGCAGCGGAATCACTACCTACGGCAAAGTGAAGTACCAGGGCATCTACCCGGGCGTCGATGCGGTGTTTTACGGCAATCAGCGCCAATTGGAGTACGATTTCGTTGTCGCGCCCGGCGCCGACCCCAAGCAAATCTCGCTCGGTTTGACCGGTGCCAAGCCGAGTCTCGGCGCCGACGGCAACGTCGTTCTGAAGCTGGCGGACGGCGATCTGGCTTTGAAGAAACCGGTGGTTTATCAGAACTTCGCCGGGGAAAAGAAATTTGTCGAGGCCAGCTATACTCTCGCCGGCAACAGAGTGCGTTTCCACGTGGGTAAATACGACCACAACCGAACGCTGGTGATCGATCCGGTGTTCACGTACCTCACATACTTGGGCGGTTCCAGCGCGGACTTCATCGGTGGCTTCACGGGCGTGAACGAAACTACTAGTCCCACGCACGCGCTGGCCATTGACTCGGCCGGCGACGTCTACGTTACTGGAGAAACGATTTCAAACGATTTTCCCGTGACCAATGCCTATCAAGCCACCAGAAACGAGCCCGGAAGTGCTTACACGGCCTTTGTGAGTGCACTGAACCCAACCGGCACCGCGTTGCTGTACAGCACTTATCTGGGAGGGTCCGTTACTGCCGGAGGGTTTGCCGGCACGGACATTGGAGCCTCGATTGTCTGGGATAGCTTCGACAACGCAGTGTACGTTGTGGGTACCACTACTGCCAGTGATTTTCCAACGACGCCAGGCGCTTTCCAAAAGGTATTCTCCGGCAATTACACCGCCTTTGTAGCCAAGTTTGACAGTGCCGGCCAACTGACGAAGTCGACATTTTTGGGCGCTCCCATAACATATGGACTCGATGTAGCAACGGACTCGCAGGGCCGCGCCTACGTCGTGGGTTATACGAGTTACAATTGCACTCCGAACGGTTCTACGTGCCCGTTCCCCACTACACAGCGAACGGTGATTCCGACGCCACCTGCGTCCTTCAATGGGTACGGTTTTGTCTCCGTTTTAGACAGTGGCCTATCGACGCTTTTGTATTCCACGCTTCTTGGCGATCCGAATGCCCAGCCCGCCGGCGGGGGGGCGACCACTTCGGAAGCCTTCGGAGTGACGGTGGATCCGAACGGGAATTTCTATGTAGTTGGGGTTACCAGCTCGCCCAGCCTGCCTACCACCGCAGGCGCGTTCCAGCCGACCCTTGGGGTGGCCAATTCCATTCCGCTTGCCGGATTTGCCGCCAAGTTCGGACCGGTAGCAGCAAGTGGGGCAGCCCTCACATATCTCACCTATCTGGAAGCGACAGGCGTAGGTTTCGGGGACTTCCCAAGCGGCGTGGCTGCCGATAGCCAGGGGAATGCGTATGTTGGTGGCTACACAAATTCACCGACATTCCCGGTAACAACGGGCGCCTACCAGACTCCTTGCGCGCTAAACGGCGCTGACCTTTGCCCTGCCGCATTTGTGACCAAATTGAATCCCGCCGGAACAGGCTTGGTTTGGTCCGCGCTGGTGGAGCCTGCCGACTTTTTCTCATCCATTCAACTCGATACGAAAGGGAATGTATATGTGGCCGGCGACGTTCCAGGTAGCGACTCGTTCGTAACTGTGAATCCAGTGCAGCCTGGTCTAAACAACGGTGGGGGCTTCGTCGCGGAACTCGACGCGACGGGAAGCACATTGCTGTTTTCTTCCCTGATTCAAGGAGGTTTTACCATGAAAGGCTTGGCGGTGGACGCACTTGGGAGCATTTATGTGGCGAGCAACACCTATGACACTACATTGCCGACGACACCCGGCGCGTTTCAGACTGCCTTAGAGAATCCCGGCACCGGTAACAGCTATGACGGCTTCATCGCCAAGATCAGCTCATCCACGGTGACGCCGGAGCCGTCAATCTTCTCGGGCGGCATCGTTCCCGACGACAGCACGGTCGGGACCATTCAGCCCGGCGAGTGGGTGTCGATTTACGGCACTAATCTCGCCACCTCGACGGTAGTCTGGAGCCAGAATTTCCCACTGTCCCTCGGTGGCACCAGCGTGACCATCGACGGGAAGAACGCTTATCTCTGGTATGTCAGTCCAGGACAGATCAACCTGCAGGTCCCGGATGACGCGGTGACCGGCGCTGTCCCAGTGGTGGTGACAACCGCCAACGGGATTGCGACGGCCGACGTGACTCTGGCGGAGTTTGCGCCTGCGTTCCTCCTGCTCGACGGCAAGCACGTGGCCGGCATCATTCCCAGGCCGGACGGCTCCGGTGCCAACGGGCAGGGCGTAGACAGCTACGACATCCTCGGGCCAACCGGAACCTCGCTTGGCTATCCGACGGTCGCGGCGAAAGCCGGCGACATCGTGGAGCTGTTCGGCACGGGGTTTGGACCAACCAGCCCGGCGGTGCCGGCTGGACAAGCGTTTTCCGGCGCCGCGGCAACCACCAACGCGGTCAACCTTCTCATCAATAACGTAAGGGTGACTCCGATCTGGGCGGGTTTGTCCGGCGCCGGGCTCGACCAGATCAATGTGACTATTCCGGCGGGCCTCGGCACCGGCGATGTGCCGCTGGTGGCCGCCGTGGGAGGAGTGCAGACACCTTCGTACGTCTTGATTTCGTTTCAGTAAGGGCCTGAGAGATATCTCTCCAGCCATTTCTCGCTGCGCTCCGCGCCGCTCAGATAGCGCTGAGCGGGGATAGATGCCTGGCGCCGATGCGCTGGCTCCGGCGAGCCTCGCATATTGCCCACTTCGACCCTGACATTTGACACATGTGAATCCAACAATTGGTGCGGGGTTCGGCGGATGCACCAGGCGGCCGAATCTCGCCCGGGTGGATTTCGAAGAAGAAACGCGCGTCGCGGCCGGTGTGCGTAGCCACAACATCGTGATTTTCTGGAATCAAAGACTTGGGGCTCCGCGGTGATTCCCTTGGCAAGTCCGCGTTACGACGTGTTGTCATCGGCGACAAGGATGACGGACTCATCGCGACCTGAAGCCAGCCAATTTGAAAGTAACGCCCCAAGGCGTGGTCAAGGTGCTGGACTTTGGATTGGCCAAAGCGGTCTCCGAGCGGTCCGCGTTGGAGGACCACTCGTGCGATCCGGATGAGAACCGGCATGACCTGGTCTCTGAGCGCTTTGCCCGGTTCCGGACGATGTATGATCAGCTAGCCAGAGCGGTCGAGCAGGCTGGCGACAGCGTTCTGATCACTGACAAACGGGGAATCATTGAATACGTAAACCCCGCCTTCGAGGAGATAACCGGCTACTCCGCTGCTGAGGTGCTGGGCCGCAATCCCAGTGTCTTGAAATCTGGAAAGCACGACGCCCGCTTCTACCGTCACCTCTGGGGCAAGCTCATCTCCGGCGATACGTTCCTGGGGACGATTATCAACCGAAAGAAGTCGGGCGACCTGTTTTGGTCCGAGCAGACGATCAGTCCCATCAAGGACCTGGCCGGAAAACTACCCATTTTGTCTCCGTGCTGAAGGACATGACCGCGCGCAGGCAGAAGCTCCAACAGGAGTGTCATACGCATTGGCGCGGGAAGTCCAACAGCGGTACTACAACGCGACGCCTTCGCTACCGGGCTTCGACATTGCTGCCGCGGCCTATCCTGCAGATGAGACAGAGGGCGACTATTTCGATTTCATTCCACAACTCGACGGCTCGCTCTACATCGTCGTCGCTGATATCGCGGGCCATGGGTTCGGATCCGCTTTAGTGATGGCGGAAACGCGCGCCTCGCCGTAGCCTTGAACTGCGGTATCGGATCGAGTTCCTTGAAGGCCGAAGTGAAAGCGTTCGACAGGCTCCACAATATACGCGGTTCGAACTCGGGGTGAACCGGCCGGAAGTAGAGATCGTGGACCTGCCGTACCAAGTGCTTCGGGGCGTCTAGGTCCGACTCCACGAACGCCTGGTAGATGATCAGTTTTGCTGCTACGGTCGAGATCTGCCTGGCGCGCCACTCGTCCACTTGCCGCCGCATCGGCTCAAAGGTCCGCTGCATCTGGTCCACGCCGATTGAAAGCGCATTCTGCAGCGAGAAGTGTTTGGAATGCTTGGCGAGCACGGGCTGAAACACACCTGGGACAATATTTCCGACGTTTACACACCGGCGGCAGACACGGGCGATTGCGGGACGCTGGCGTGTTTCCCAGAATCTATCTCTTGTTCGCCGCAGATGCTAAGCTGGATGAACGACTTGCCCTGAAGTCGTCAGCTCACGTGAACGGCGCCACTAAAGGAGTATGGTTGCTTAGGTGATTTCTCGCAGACGTATCACCCAATCTGCGCAGGGAATTGAGTCTTCGATGCCAACAAGCGATCCAGGCAATGCCTCCGGCGTTAGCTCACTTCTCGTGAGTCTTGTTTTCAGCGCGTTTTTCTTCTCTTTCCTTTGCGGCCGTGGACTTGCGGCACAGGGCCAGCCCTCGGCCCCGCTACCGAAGGATTACCAGATGCCGCCTGCGGGCGAAGTGTCCGTGCCCGCCGAAGGCGGACTCATCTTTCAAGCGACGATCAACGGCAAAGGGCCCTTCAAGGCAGGCTTTGATACCGGGTCGGGTGTCAACGTCCTATCCGCAAACCTGGCCCGCAAGCTGGGACTTAAACTCGATGCACAAGCGACCGAGCTCGGCACCTCCAGTCCCGCAAACGTGCAGGTACACAAGGCACATATTAATACCCTCCAGATTGGAGATCTGCTGCTTCGCGATCAGACCTTCTATGTCATCGACTTTCCGGGAGGTGTAGATGACACCTCGTTTCTCGTCGGCTACGAGATGCTTCGGCGCTTCGCCGTCAGAATTGACTTCGAACAGCAGCGCCTCACGTTCTACGATGGCCCGCGCTTTCATTACTCCGGTCCCGGCACGGCCGTGCCTCTGCGCATTCAGGAAAATGCATTGCTGATCAAGGCTTCTATCGGGGATGCGACCGGATGGTTCGAACTCGATTCGGGCAATGATTCGGGAACCATGGTATTCACGGGTTTCACGGTGAAGAACAACCTAGTTCAGGCGCTAGGAGCACATTTCCTTGCCTACAACGGGCGCGGGTTTGCCGGCCCTTCGCCGCAAGCCTACCTTGCGCGCGTCAAAACCATGCGCATCGGAGATGTTCCCGTGCCCAGCGTGATCGAGCGCTTCAGCACAGATCCCTCGGAAAAAAGGGAACTCGACGGCAACATCGGGCAAGACATCCTCAGCCATTTCACCGAAGTCTTCGATTGCATGCACGGCCAAGTTTATTTTGAAACTACAAGAGAGTCGGCTCAGCCCGAAGTTTTCAATCGTGCCGGGCTCCTCTTCGATTCTTTCGGCCATGGGCTCGAAGTGATGACCGTCCTGCCTGGTAGCCCTGGTGCGCAGGCCGGCATCGAAACCGGCGACGTGATCACCGCCATCGACGGCAAAACGCCCGACGATGAAATGCATCAGCCGCTGTTCCTCCAACCATCAGGCACTCGCCTCCAGTTAACCGTTCAGCACGGAACGGAAACCCGCCACCTAACCGTGACACTCAAAGATGTCCTCTAATCGACCCGCCTCGACTTAAACTGCAGTCTCTTCGGTTGTATTCCTCCTCAAGATCGATGGCAGCTTGCCTTCGAGACGTCGCATTCCCCACCGGGCGCGGAACGCTCCAGTCGGCTCAGTCCCAGTGCTACTATCGTTGCCGATGGCACGTCTTTCGCTCCTTACAGGTCTTTTTGTGGCGTTTGCGTGTGTGACAGTCGGGCTCGTCTGTCACGCGCAGGACCGCTCCGGGCTAGCGGAGATCCTCAGCTTCGAGGCGAAAAGCACGGGCCCGGTCCCGACCGGTTGGGGCGCCCAGCCTCCCGGCAGCGTTTTTCTGGATGACAAAATCGTGCATGGCGGACACCGGTCGGCTCGCATCGAACGGCAGCCCGATACTGCAAGCGCAGCCGCCGGGATCAGTAAAAACCTCCCGGTGGATTTCGCCGGCAAGATCATTGTGTTGCGTGGCTTCCTCCGCACCGAAGCTGTCAGCGATACCGTGGCTCTCTGGATTCGCGAGGACGGCGAGCCCGCCCAGCCCGCTGCGCTGGCCTTCAATAGCTCCCAACTGCGGAAGAAGATCAAGGGAACCACCGACTGGACCGAGTATTCCGTTTCCGTGCCCGTAGATCCGGAGGCCCGGCATCTTTCGATCGGCTTCGTTCTGGTCGGGACGGGCAAGGCCTGGGTGGGCGACATCCGCCTGCTCGTGGACGGAAAGCCCATTTGGGATGCGCCCAAGGTGGTCCGCGAGACAACCGTTCTCGATACCGACCATGAATTTGACGGCGGTTCCAAGATCGCACTGTCGGAACTCTCGACTGTTCAGATTGAGAATCTGGCCACGCTCGGCAAGGTCTGGGGCTTCCTCAAATATCATCATCCGCAGGTCACCTCCGGCCAGCGCCATTGGGACTACGATCTGTTCCGTATGCTGCCGGCGGTTCTCGCGGCGCCCGGCCGTGCAGCGGCCAACGCCGCGCTTGCCAAATGGGTTACCGCGCTGGGTAAGGTCGGCGAATGTCAACCCTGCGCGAACTTGAACGAAACGGAACTTCATCTCCGGCCGGAGGTGGCGTGGATCAACTCCGAGGAACAACTTGGACGCGATCTCAGCCGGATGCTGCAGGCCACTTATCGTAGCCGCCCGGCCGACGGCAAGCAGTTCTACGTTTCGATGGCACCGGTTGTCGGCAACCCTGTGTTCGTGCATGAGCTGAGTTACCGGGGGGCGAAACTACCCGATCCCGGTCTTCAGTTGCTCGCGCTTTTCCGGTTCTGGAACATTATCGAGTACTGGTCTCCGAATCGCGATGTGATGGGAGAGAACTGGGACCGAGTGATCGAGGAATTCATCCCGAGAATTGCCCTGGCCAAGACCGCCGAAGACTACCAGCGGGAGCTGATGGCTCTCATCGCCAAAGTCCACGACACGCACGCGAACCTGTGGAGCGCGATCGAAGTGCGGCCGCCGGTGGGCTCTTGCCAGCTTCCCGTGACGGTGCGTTTCGTCGAGAACCGCGCGATCGTCACCGCGTACACCGACGCGGCCGCGGGGCCAGCCACCGGCTTGCAAGTCGGAGATGCCATCGAAACACTGGACGGCGTCCCGGTCCCTCAGCTTATGGAGAAATGGAAGCCGTATTACGCCGATTCGAACGACGCGGCCATGTTGCGCGACATGGGGTCCACGCTTACCCGCGGCGAGTGTGGCGATGCGAAGCTGAACCTGGGCCGGGACAATCGGACGCTGGAGTTGGCCGCCAAACGCCTGCCTGGGATGGCCAGTTCGGGCATCGGCACACACGACCTGCCCGGAGACACGTTCCGCCGCCTCTCCGACGACGTCGGGTACCTGAAGCTCTCGTCCGTCAAAGTGGCCGACGCGGCCCACTATGTCGATGGCGCTGCCGAGTCCAAAGGCCTCATCATCGACATCCGCAACTACCCATCCGAGTTCATGGTCTTCGCGCTCGGGTCGCTCCTGATGGACAAGGAAACGCCATTTGTGCGCTTCACCACCGGCGACCCGTCGAACCCGGGCGCTTTCCACTTCGGTGCGCCTCTCTCGATCACTCCGGGCAAGCCGCATTACAGCGGCAAGGTCGTGATTCTCGTGGACGAACTCACACAAAGCAGTGCCGAGTACACGAGCATGGCGTTTCGCGCTTCCCCAAACGCATTCGTCATCGGCAGCACCACGGCTGGGGCGGATGGAAACGTATCGCAAATCCCTCTTCCCGGCGGGCAACGCACGATGATCAGCGGCATTGGAGTCTTCTATCCCGACAAGCGGCCCACCCAGCGCGTGGGCATTGTCCCCGACCTCGTGGTAAGGCCGACGAGTGCCGGCATTCGTGCTGGCCGCGATGAAGTCCTTGAAGCCGCGATTCGCCAGATTCTCGGGCTGGGCGCCCCAGCCGCCGTTATCGAGAAGCTAGCCAAGGGCGCCAAGGAGTAGCATCCCAGCGCGACAGCTTCCGGTCGCGCGCCGATCTCCCAAAGGGAACACAAGCGGACATCTGGCCCGCGTCGCCCAAACCCGGGCTGTGTACGAGTGGTGCGTCACCCGCCCGGAGGAGCGCGCACGGTCCGGATCAACGAGACGACTATGCGGCAAAGTGATTCTAGTGATTCTGATGAGCCTTGACGCTTGAATGGATCGATGGAGCGTTATTACACACACGTCGAGACCCAGCCTGACCCCAGAAGGCTCTCATCGGTAATAGTTTTTACAGGAACCGGAGTCGAGGGCCGAGAGGTGGAGGTGACAGCGGAGAATGATTGGCGATACCCTGACAACAAAAGTGGCGTGGAAAGATGAAGTTCTCCAGGTTGAACTTGCGCGCCGGGTGTCGAACTAACGATACCGGCATCTCTTGTCGCCAGCGGCGAAGGTGGGTCGTGATCGCCTTGGGCTTGGTGGCTTGCCGGGCCGCACTTTGCCAAACGCCCCCTCCCATCTCGCTGACCAACGTCAATCCGCCCAGTACTCTGCTGGCGCCGGGCACCACCAGCCTGAATCTGTCGTTCAACACGCCTCAGCCGGACACGTGCGGCTACTCGGTTGGTGCGCTGGTGGACCTCAGCCAGATGCAGCCCATTGACATCGCCGGTCCAACCGCGACGCACCAGGTGACGGTGACCGGGCTCAATTCGAACCCGCAGATCGTCAACCCGGTCTACATCAGTTGCGCCTCCGCGGCCGGCTCCTGGCCACTCCAATATCGCGCCGTGGCCGAGCCGAGCGGGAGTTTTCCGCGCATCGGCAGCATCTGGGGAGATGTTTTTACCACCCAGGCCGCGAAGATCCAGCTCTATAACAGTCTCGGCATGAGCTCCGAACGGATCTCCGCGTTGCGTGCGGCGAATCCCGGAGTGCTGATCCTGGCCAGCGACGACGCAACCTACTCCGGTCCTTGGGCTGTATTCCCCGACGATTACTATCTGAAGGACACTCAGGGCAACAACATTCAGGTTGGCCCGGACGGCGCCAGCATGCTGAACATGACCCGGCCCGACGTCGCTGAAGGTGTCGCCAATTATTTTTACCAGCAATTGGTCCAAAGCGGTCTCGCCTCGGACGGCTTTTTTCTCGACGACGTATTTCCCACGATTTCCTGGCTGAACACCGACTTTTACGGCAACCCAGTGCAGATCAGCAGCACGGGAAATGGCGTTCCCGACAATCGCGCGACGCTCGACGCGGAGTGGCGCGCCGGGCTATTGCTCGAACTCAACACCCTGCGCAATCTCGTTCCCTGGGGTTACTTTACCGGTCACCTCACGGAACCCGCCGACCCTCAGCTTATGAGCCTCTTCAACGGGAACAGCCTGGTGTTCGATGCCGTAGACGTCCGGGAGGGGAACATGTCGTTCGGCGATTTCCGGAGATACTACCAGGACTGGTTTCTGCAGGGCGTTGCTCCAGGGATCGCAATGGTGCAGTCCGCGCCGCCGAGCATCCTCTCGTACGGATACGGACCCCAGCCGATTCAGACGCTGCCCGCCTCGACCCTGGCGTTCGCCGAGTCATTCTATCCCAACATGCGCTTTGGCCTCGCGTCGGCTCTGATGAACGACGGTTTCTCCAGCTTCGATCTGGGAGATACGGGGTGTTGCGCCGGGTGGTGGTATGACGAGTACGATTTCAACCTGGGGCTGCCCCTAGGTCCGGCCGTGCGCGTGGGCCCGGGGCCGGGACCGAATTTGCTTACCAACGCGGGGTTTGAGAACGGGCTTTCGGGATGGGCGTTTTTCGCGGACAACGACGGGCAGGAAAGCGCAACTCTGACTCTCGACAATTCCGTGGCGGCGGAAGGAAACGCGTCGGCTCACATCGATGTCACCTCCGCGGACAGCTATCCGTGGCAGGCGAATTTGTATCAGACATCGCTGCCAGTGGTGGCCGGCACAAATTATCAGGTGCAGTTCTGGGCGCGGTCGGACTCTCCCCGCCTGATGACCGTGGATTGCGAGAGCGACAATTCCCCCTACCCGAATTACGGCCTTGACTCGCAGCTGTCGCTGGACACGACATGGACGCTGAATACGCTCACCTTCGTCTCCAACGCGACCGCCGGGGATGGCACGCTGCAATTCGACGTGGGAGATGTGGCCGGCAACGTGTGGATCGGCAGCGTGCAGTTTTTCCAACAGGCGCCCGACGTCTTCCAGCGCGACTTCACTGACGGCGTTGCGGTGTTGAACGGCACTAGCGGCTGGCAGACCGTCGCGCTCGAACCCGGTCTCCAGCGTTTCACGGGCGCCCAGGCGCCGCTGTATCAATACATCGTGGACGATTCGAGCGCAGGATTCAGCGCCAGCGGAGCGTGGAACGTCGTGAACATTTCCACCGGGTCTTTCATCGCCGTGGGCCCCTGGTACAACGCGTGGGGAGGTTCGTTGCACGAACTGGACGTCCCTCAGGGAACCGCACAGTGGAACCTGAGCATTCCCGCCGATGGTCAGTACACGATTCAGGTCTGGCTGCCGGACCCACCCGGCGCTGCGGGCTGGACAAAGAACGCTCGGTACCAGATCGTCTCCGGTGGCAAGGTGGTGGCTTCGGCGAGTCTCGATCAGAGCAGCGCCACTGGGGGCGACCAGTGGCACACTATCTTCAGCGGTGTGGCGCTCACGGCGGCAAGCTCACCGGCTCTCACCATTTCCAACGGCGGTTCGGGGCCGCTGATCGCCGATGCCGTCTACATCGCTTCCGCCGCGCGCTACAACGATGGGTCGGCCGCGCCGCAGGTCACGCTGGCGGCGACCGACGGCATTCTGCTCCAGCGCCAGCAGCCGGTGGCGGCGCCCGCGTCGAAGGTGCTTGCGGTAGTCGACGCAGCCGGCTTTCAGCCGGCGATAGCGTCGGGAGCATGGGTGACGATTCTCGGCAGCGGCTTTACCTCCGCTCCGCAGACCTGGACGCCGGGTCCCGCCGATCGGCAGTTTCCCAGCTCGCTCGGAGGCGTCAGCGTAACCATCAACGGCCAGCCGGCGTACGTCGACTACATCAGTCCCGGCCAGATCAACGTTATTGCTCCGGACGACTCCACATTGGGGCCAGTTGCGGTGCAGGTGAACACGGGGCAAGCGAACAGCTATCCGGGCACCGTGGTGAAGCAGCGGATGACCCCGGAGTTCTTCGTCTGGGCGATGAATGGAACGGACTACGTCGCGGCGCGCCACGGGGACGGAACGCTGGTGGGACCGGCTGGACCGGGCAGCCGGCCGGCGCAGGTGGGCGAGGAGATCGAACTCTATGCTACCGGGTTCGGCCCGACGAATCCACCGGTCTCGCCGTCGCAACTGATCTCGCAGGCTGTGCCCATGGCGGGCACGCCGACAGTGTCCATCGGCGGAGTAAGCGCCGTCGTGAACGCAGCGAATCTGGTGGAGGCGGGGCTTTATCAGCTCAACGTGACCATCCCCCCCGTTCCCGCGGGCGACCAGCCAGTGCAGGCTCAGATCGCGGGGTTCCAGAGCATCGGCGGGGTGTTTGTGACCTGCCAGAGCCAGTAACTGCTTTCCGGAGCTGCGCGAGGCTCCGCCGCGCGGAAACGTCTAGCCAACTCCGGGTGGATCGTCGGCCACTCCCGGACAGTGGCCCACCTCGCCCTCCGCGCGTCGCGGGAGAACCCCCTTTGCCGACACGAGAGACAGCGTTTAACGCGACGTTATTCGCTATTATCGGACACTGCTTTCCGCCAAGAGATGTTGGTGCGCGCCGTGGAAGCCGACAGCTCGGCCGAATCCGAATCCGGCAGTCGGCCGCATCCGCTGGCAAGTCGGTCCTGCGTAGTCGTAGAACCTGGCACGACCTCTGGGGCGCCTCGGTCGATTCGGGATCGAGGCCGGTCCAAGAAGGCGCAGAACCGAACGTCGGACATGCACGCTCTGGAGAGGTCGGACCGCACCATGGTACCGGTGAGAGCCGAACAAAGAGGACTCTTCCGCGGCGAGCGTTTGCCGGCTCCAATTCGACTGGCTATTGCACGGCCGTGTAGAGCGTCTGCGCGGCGGCCGCGCCGCCCAGTTCGAACGTAATCGGCATCACATTGGTGCCCGGAACTTGTGGCACCACTACGTTGAATTGATACAGCCCGACCGACCCCTGCGTCAGCCCCGCGTATGCCACTTGCTGCGCCGGCGTCTGGCCGAACAGAACCTGTAAAGACGCGGAGAGTTGAGTGGACACGGCCGCAATCTGGCCCGCCGGTGTGTTTGGGGCGACCGGGCCGAAGCCAACTCCGTAGATCACGATCTCCTCGCCGGGATTGGCCGGCCGCGAAGTGAGCCCCGGGATCGCACCGGTCGGCAGAACATAAGTCCCGTCGGAGAACTGCGCCACGACAAACTGGTACCCGTCGATCTTGAACGACGGCGGAGCCAGCAGTCCCGGCTCGGCCGCGTTCACCGTGATGGTCACCGGCGCGCTGGTGACGTTCCCGCTCGAGACCGTCAGTGGCAGGGAGCCGGGCGCGATGTTCGAAGGCAACTGCGCATTCACCTGGCCCGGCGAGATATAGTCGAGGAACGCCGGTTGTCCTCCGATGCTCACCTGCACGCCGCCGAGCGAAGTGGGCGCGTTGTTGCCGCTGAAATCCGTGGCGGCCCAGGTGCGTGTGGTGGGCGCCAGGCTCGATCCGTAGATCTCCACCCAGCCCCCTGGCGCGGCGGCGGAAAAGGCGCCGAACGACCCCGCGCTGATCACGCCGGTGATCGTTGGCGGCCCTCCGGCGACGGTGAAGCTGGCTGTCACCGGGGCGAAGCCGCCCACAGTCGCCTGCACGCTCGCGGTTCCCGCCTGTGAGCCGAGCGTGACCGTAGTGGAGGCCATGCCGTTCACATCGGTTGGCACGATGGCCGCCGCGACCGAAGCATTGGTGGGACTGAACAGGACGTTCACGTTGGAAAGAGACAGCGGGTCGCCACTGCCGTCGAGCAGTTGCGCCACCAGTGGCTGGGGCAGCGCAGCATTCGCGTGTCCGCTTTGGTTGCCGCCGGAGGCAATCGCAACCGAACGGGGAACCGGACCGAAACTCGAATACGCGTGGAAGGTATAACTCAGGTTGGTGTTGGCAATGGTCGCGGTCACGGTACCGTTGCCAAGGCCAAGCCGCGCTCCTACTCCGATGGCTCCGATACCGTCCGTCATCAGGCCAGCCGACGCCGACGGTGTCGTGAAGGTGAGGCCGCCGGTCGCCGTGAAGTTCACCGGGTAACCTGCCAGGGCGAGCCGGTTGCCGTTTGCGTCCGCCAAATGGACGCTCAGCGCCAAGGGTAGCTCGGCGCCTGCCGTGCCGGACTGGAAGTCGCCGCCGTCCAGAGCCAGTTCGGCGACACCCACCTGGTATAAGTTGAGGTTGAGCTGCATGATCCAGGCGGTGCCGCAGCATGCGGCGACGTCGAAAGCGGGATTGTCTCCTCCGTAGGTGTTTTGAACCGCGCCGGCGGTCACCGGAAAAGGATTAGACATCGTAGTGCCAATGAGATATGCGAACCCCTTTGCGTCAGTCGCCATGGCCTGGACACCCTCTTGGGACGCGCCACCGAATAACATGCTCTCCAGGCGTCCGCCGGCCGTGTTCGGATCGATCCGGATCACAAAGATGTTAGAACCGCTTCCGATGGTCTTATAGGGAATCGGCGTGCCTGGAGTCTCGAACGGGGACTGGGAAAGGGTATCTCCAGTGACCACGAAATTCCCTTGCGGGTCCAGCGCGCAGCTCTGTGCCGAGTCTTCGTCGGCGCCGCCGACGAAACTCGAATAGGTCAACGCGCCGGCGCCCGGGAGGGCCGGGTTGATTCGCGCGATGTACCCGTCTCCGTCAAGCAAGCTCCCGCTGCCCTCCCCTGGCAGTACACCCTGGAAAATCGCCTGCATCGCGGTCGGCGTGGTCGGGAGGTTCGAATATGTCCCACCACAAAATACCACCTGCCCGAACGGGTCCAGAAACAGCTTGTTCACCGTCGAATTGCCGCCTCCGGCGCCGTTATAGAAGGTGGCGTAGGTCAAACCGGCCGTGCCGGATTGGGTGGTATCGATCCGGGCGATGTAAGCGCTTCCCGAGAGTGCCGTGTATGTAGGCTGGAACCCGTTGCCCGTGGTGGGCATGTCCGGTGAATCGGTAAACCCGCCGATCCAGACGACGCCGGGTTTTTCGACCGCGATCGTGTTGCCGTCTTGCCCGACGCTACCTCCCAGGTATGTGGAGTAGAGCAGCTTTCCTGTGGGGTCGAAACGCACTACCTGGATGTCACTGACGGCGGAGATGTTAGTCGGCTGGATGGCGGTCGGAGTCCCTACCAGGTCCGAGGGGGCGGACTGGCCGACTACATAAATGTCGCTGGCGGAATCGACGGCCACGTCATTGAACACGTTCTGACCCATGCTGCTGCCATAGTAGGTCGAAAAGACCAGCGCACCTCCGTTCGGCGTCAGCTTCGTCACGAACCCTTCCGGGCATTGACTCGGCGTGGTGCCGCTCACCACGCAATTGAGGCCGCCGCCGAGCTGGGTCTGCGCGGCATTTAGAATCGGGAACTTGGTGCCGCTGGTCTGGCCCGTGGCGATAATGTTGCCTCCCGAGTCTATGGCCACGCCATTCACGATGGTGAGAGCGTTCGATAGGTTGTCGCCGAGGAAAATCGTGAAAAGAAGCTGAGTGGTGCCTCCGGCAATTGGTGCGAACTTGGTTATGAAGCCGGTTAGGTACGGGTTCGGAGGCTGTCCGAAGGCGACTTGCCCCGGGAAGTTGGCGGCGAACGTCCAGCCTCCCGCGTAGATGTTACCGGCTTGGTCCGTCGTGATGGAGATGCCGAGGTTTTCACCGTAGCCGCCCAGATACGAGGTGTATTCGATCACGGGGTCGATCACCAGCGCGCGCGAGTGGTCGTATGGGCCGGTTTCAAACGAGACGGTGCGGTCGCGGTGGATGCGGAACCGTCCGCCGATTTCCCGTGCGCCTTGGGCCGATTCCTGATAAACGCGCGGGCGGCGTTCGGTGAGCCAGCCGTCGACCAGAAGATCGCCTGCGGCGTTCACCGCCAACTTCCTGGCGCCGTCGAAGCGCATGCGAATCCGCGATGGGTCGGCGTTCGGAGCGATCAGAAAATCGTACTCGAAGGTCCCCTCCGATCCGCGAAAAACCAGGTCCGTGCCCTGGTAGACGCCGCTGTAGCGCACCTTGCCGTAGTTCGGGACGCCGGTCCTCCAGAGCTTGGGATCGCTTCCCATGAAGTAGCTGGACGTCGACTTCAGTAACTCGTCCCCCACCGGTTCCGCCTGTCGTGCGCCCACCAGGGCGAGGCGGATCACGGGCTTGCCCGCGGTGGCGAACTCGATCCCCGCCGCAGTCAGCCGGAGCGAGCCTTTGGAAAGGCTGGCCTGATACGCGCCGTCCTCAACGCCCGGTTCGAACAAGAGCGGACGCACCAGTCCGGCCGGCGGGGCGGCACTGAGGAGCGCACAAAGAAAGGTGGAAGTGATCAGCGTCTTTAGCATGAGTGTGTTTCTCCATCGCTAATCTCGATTTTGGGCTGTAGACCGCCTCGCTGGAAAAGGAGAGGATTCGGATCTTGCGGGTTTGGCGTTGCCCGCGCCGCCGCCGGACACACGCCTAGCGGCAAAGTGTCTTGCATGTCTCCCCCTCCGAATACGCAGCGTCCCCAGTTCGCCCTCAACCGGCGGTTGTAATAAACATAACACAAACCCGCTCTGTGGCAGTAAAGTGGCAAAGTGGGACAGGCGCTTCCGCCTGTCAACCCGCCGGTTCGGTGTGATGTTGGATGAAGGCAGGCGCGCTTCTACGCGACGCCGTCTTTGATGGAGATGATTTTGGCCATTGGGGCGCCGCCGGCGAGATCCAGGATACCTTCCGGTTCCGCCTCCTGAATCGGCTTGGGAAGGACGAAACAGTTTTCGCTCTCGAAGTCGACCGCCAGTTCGGCGTCGTAGCGGTCCGGAATCGATCCTCCCTGCCGCCGCAGTTACCGTTCAAGTTGGCGCGTAGTTCGCCAAACCGTCGAATGGGCCTCGCCCCAGCCATGAGAGCGCCCGTCCCGCGCAAGCGTTATTTGGTATTATCGGACGCTGTTTTCCGCAGGCGATGCCCATGTGTGCTGGAAGCCGACAGTCCGACTGAATCCGGCGCGAGGTGTCCGGATTTCTTGGGGAACCTCGGCGCCGGACGTGCGTATAGACTGACATGACTCCACGCAATTACGTTGCGGCGGCGGTGGTGTGTGCGGTCGCCGCACTGCCTCTGCTACGCGCCGCCACGCCGACTGAAGAGCACATCGCGCGCGTTGAAAACGGACTGCGGAAGCCTAACTGGCTGAAGGGCAGTCTGGCCGAGCCGATGAAGCTCGCTGCGCGGATGGAGCACTACAAAGTGCCGGGCGTGAGCGTCGCGGTGATTCATGCGGGCCGCGTGGAATGGGCGCGCGGATACGGCCGGCGCGATGTCGAGAGCGACGCGCCGGTGACGGTCGAGACACTGTTTCAGGCGGCCTCGCTCAGCAAGGGCGTGGCGGCGACGGTCGCGATGCGGCTGGTCGAGCAGGGCAAGCTCAGCCTCGACGAAGACGTCAACGCGAAGCTGCGGAGCTGGAAGGTCCCGGAATGAAATGTACATTGCCAACCGAAGGGCAAGGGCAAGCAGAATTCGGAATGGATTTCCACTCATTACTTTCCGAGGAGAAATCGTCGACCAGAGGTCTACGACGCTGTGCCTATTCCCCGACTGAAAAAGCGAGACTGCAAGAGCAGCGTTCAGTGCTCCAACCGAGGTTCCAGCGAAGACACAGAAGGTTTTTATGCCAGCATCGAATAGAGCGAGCAGGCAACCGTGGAGTGAACCCCAAAAGTGAGACAGCGAGTTAAGGGAACAAATACGCCCCCTTTCCACCTCCCCCCGATAAAACTAACGCAACTCTCGATGCGCGCAGGCGCTGCAAATACGCTTGGACCCTAGGGCCATTCAGGATGCGGTCCCTTAGCTCAATGAATGCATCGAGGCTCCTGAGTAGGGTCATCAGGCTTGAGGGCTGACGTTCTAGCAGTATACATCTCGGCTCCGATATCTCCGATGCTATGATATCGAAATTCCCTCAAGACGTCCCTTAATACCGATTCATTCGTGGATCTGGGGGCTGACGATTCTTCCCGTGATGTCTCATTCCTGTCAAGTTGACGGGAAACGCTAGGACCTTATCGGAAGCGCCCCGGCAGACAAGGTTCGGGCGAAGGTACAGTGCCCGGGCCGGGGCGATTTCGATAAGGTCCTAGCGTTACACGTCAAAGTGGACGCCTTCCACACGGGCCGTTTTTCGGCGGCATAGGCGGAGTTCGTGGGTCACAGCTACCGGGAACGGAGATTCTCAAACCCGATATCGCATTTCCCGACGCACCATCGCCCAGGTTGGCGAAAAAGGCCGCATCGCTGAGCACCCCCGCGATCAAATTGTTTTCCACGCGCCCCTCCTGCACCTGGTTTCCAGTCGCGGTTTCAAACCCGGCCGTCACGTTGATGCCCTTGATTCCGGACGAGGGCGCAAGACCAAGGGCGGGAACCTGGTCTATCTGGTTGCAGAAGATCCGCGGATGAGCCACGACGTTGCTGTTGGCTGGGAAAGGAGAGCCAGTCGGTCCTTGCGTAATTCCCAATCCTCCGACAATATTGATTCCGATGAACGGCGTGTTCACGTCGTTATTGGCAATCGAGATGCCGTTGACGCTGTTTCCCGGTTCCTCCAATCCTGCTATGACATTAATTCCTCCGCCCTGGATTGCTTCCTCAAGCGTGAAGATTGGGTTTCCGGGAAGGGGCGAGCCGTGGATGGTGTTCGCCTGGACCAGCACGTTGGACAGCATATTCCCGGTCGAGGGCCTGCTGAAGTACCCACCGCTGGCTCCGCCAATGAGTTGCACACCCGTCAACGTATTTCCCAGGATCGAGAGATTGTCGATCGTGTTGTTGCCGTTCCCGCAGCATGCCGCTTGAGCGAAGATTCCGAAGCCGCCGGCTTCTCCGATGGTGTTCGAGAGAATGTCGATATTCCGGGCGATGTTGTTCTCCGAATACTGGATCGGCCGCAGGGACGGGTCCGCATCGTCGCTGGCGGCATCTCCGACCGCTAGGTTAATGCCGACCCCCAGTTCGTTTGCCGATGCGGACTGGTCAATGATGTCGATCTGGTTGCCAATAACCAGCATGCCGTCGATCAAACTGGCCGATCCACTGCCCACCCCCGCCGCAATGCGAATCCCAAATGCGCCAGGAGCGGCCGAAATGGCATTGTTTGCGATCAGGGTGTCGAGCGCCTGGTTGTTCGTCGATCCAATCCCAGTTCCGATGTTCATCGCAATGCCTCCCGCTGCCGCTCCTGGCATCGGAATCGTAATACTGTTGTTGGCGACGGTGATGTGCTGCAACGTGGCGCCGGCAGTGCTGCCGAGTTCCAAATCGATTCCCGACACCGGGCCGGCGACATTGCCGGAGATGGTGTTGCCGCTAATCAGAAGATGGTCGAAGGTGCTCTGATTTACTGCGCTGGCAGGTGAGGGTGGATTCACTCCGATAGCGATAAACCGAATGTCCGTCATCACCAGGTTGCTGATGGTGATGTTGGAGAAAGTCCCCCCGGCGCCTCCTGGCTGCCCTGGTCCCGGAGGGCTGATCCAAACCCCATATCCAAAGTTCTGGAGAGCCAGCCCATTGAGGGTGTTGCCTCCGGAAGCGACAGAAATACCCACGCCATTGCCGGATTGGCTGATGGTGAGCGTGATATCAGGCTTGCCGTCGCCATCGATGTCACCGTTGATCGTGACGTTGCCCCCGGTTAAGCCGGACAATCCCAGAAATCCTAGGGACGGCGCGGGATCGAGGTCGATGATGGATCCCTTCAGGGCAGTGGCGAACTGGATGACCCACGTGCCAGGGTCGTTGTTCGTTGCCATGATCGCTTCCGGCAGCGAAATTCCATCCGGGCCTGGATTGGCCACCAGCGCAGCCACCGAGGACGTGTCGCCATTCACCGCAACCGTGGCATTCGTGACCGTGATTACCGTGCCACGATCAAGAACCACAGCGGGAATGGTCACCGCGGGAGGGGTATAGCTCTCCGCGCCGACCCCGCCGCAACCGATTGGCAATTGGTCCGCCAGGGCCGGGAGTGCGCCGATGGCCAATAAAAAGGGGATAGCCGCCATCGCGTGTCGCATCTTGAGGTGTCCTCTCGCCGCGGCGGCATTTTAGCCGTAATTCCCGTTGCGCCATACTGCACTATTAGATTACTCCCAATCGTCTTCATTCGTTGTTGATACTTCGTCTGCTCCCCTCCCTTCCATCCGGAGCGGCCGCAAACCCAGCCGAGGTTCCGCGTCTGCTCGGGGAACTGGTACTCAGGCCCACTTGAGCATAAGCCGCCATCTCGGGCTTCTGCCAGTCAAGGGGTCCCCAAACGCTAGTGCTGTATCGGAAGCGACCCGGCGCGTGCAGATTCCGACGACAGAAGTAAATGCCGACCGCCGGGTCGCTTTCGATACAGCACTAGCGTTTCCCTGGGGTTATCGGAAGTCACGCAGTTTCCGAGTTGGCGACTATCCGATCGGAGGCGCCCTAGCCTCACTCGGCGCGTCGCACGTGATACGACCAAGCGGCCTTCGGGCTGTGCCAACGTATAAGTATGCCTACTGTGTCGACCGGTCAGCCGACAACCGAGAGCTCCAGTTCTAACCGCGTCGTCGTTTTCGCCGACATGCTCGGATTCTCAGCGTTAGTGGAGGCGAACCCGATTGACGTTCGGTCGTTGCGCGCCTACAGTCGGCCGCTTTCGCTGACGCTTGACGACATTATAGGCGGATCGGACAACCGTTTGACCGCGACATTTTCGAGCTTTCACCATTCCCTCAGGTGGGCTATCATGGCGGCGGAAATGAGGTACGCATTGACGGCCGTCACGTTCTCCGATTCGGTCTTCATCGCAACCACCCACCTCTTTGAAGCTGCAGCGGTAGCCGTGGACCTAGCCCACTCGCTCCTTTCCCAGAAGGTTCCCGTGCGCATGGGTATCGCTTTCGGCTCGTTTGCCGCGCTGAGGTTTCATTCTGACGTCACGGCTGACGGCGGAGACCACGCGGCGCAGTTCTTGGGCACCGCCGTCGTGCGGGCCTGCGAGGCCGAGAAATGTGGCATCAAGGGCATGCGGATTCTGCTCCATCGATCCGTTGAACCGCTCCTAGCTGACAGCGCCCACAACCCCGCCTCACCGCCCACAGGTTCCCGGTTGATTAGACCGCTTGAGTGTTCAGATGCAGACCGCGCGAAGACCTCAAGCGTCCGCTACGAACTTGATTATTGGGATCTGGCGCCGACGAAGGAGCGCAGGGCTTGGCACGCGCTCCAGGACATGTGGGCATCTGTCTCAGATCCAATCGCAGAACACTATCAGGCTACTGCCGAAGCCATAAACCGGATGCGTGTGGCGCGAGGGGAAGCCCCGGTCACAAGTATTCGCCGCCGTACTCTGCCGCGTTGCCGCAGATGACTGGGTACCTGTTTCCGATAGGCTCCCGATAAGTCCTAGTGCTGTATCGAAAACGCTCCGGCCTGTGAGATTCGATCCTCTCCTCAAGCGCAGTACCGCCGGAGCGTTTCCGATACAGCACTAGGACTTCCCGCTCACGTGATTGGTCCCGGATGACTGACGATTCCCGGAACTGCCCATCAAGAGGCGTCCGGTTCGAATTCGACCTACACGCCCTTGTAGTTGAGCACCGGCCGGACAGTGCGGGTCACTTTCACCAGTTCTCTCTGGGCCCTGAGCACGGCGCGAATGTCTTTGTATGCGGAGGGAGCCTCGTCTCGCAGTCTCTCCGCGAGACGGGAGTCGTACCAGACTCCCTCCATCTGCCGGCGAAGTTCCCGTCCGGTAACCTTACCTCGGGCCGCCGTCCGGCTTAACGCCCGGCCTGCGCCGTGGGCACTCGAACACAGCGCCTCCTCGCTGCCACGTCCCTCGACATGGAAACTGGCACTGCCCATTGATCCGGGCAGGACTCCGCTCTCGCCTAACTGGGCCGACATGGCGCCTTTTCGGTGAATCCAGAAATTGCGCCCGCCGTGGTCTTCGAGCGATACATGGTTGTGGTCGGTGGTGATGAGCGTCTCCCAGAGGACCCGCGCCCCCAACCTGGCGGCCAGCACGCGGCCAATCTCCTCAGCCATCGACCTTCGCGACGCGTCAGCGAAACGCCGTGCGCAGGAAGCATCGTGAAGATACTCAGCGCCCTCATCGGATTTGGCATCGAGCGCGCGCAGTCCGTTTTCCACGGGCTGCGCGCGTGCGAGATGGTGGTCGCGGATCGCCTGGCCGAGCGCCCGTGACCCACTGTGCACCATTAGCCAGAGCCGGCCATCCTCATCCACCTGAATTTCAACGAAGTGATTTCCGCTGCCGAGCGTTGCGAATTCGATCGCGCCCTCATTCCGGCGGATGGACTCCAGGCTGGCATGGCTGAGCGTCTCGCTCGCCAACTCACCAGGTTGGGCAACGATTGCGCGGCGATTGCGCCGGCGAGCAGGCACAGCCCGGCCGAGATCGCTCAACACCTGACCGGCGAGTCTCGGAGCGTCGAGTGCTGCAGCCGCTAGGTCCAGGCCCACTGCCAGCATGCCGCATCCGATGTCGCCTCCAACTGCCGGAGGATAGATCAGATGTGACGTGGCAACGACGACGCCGATGCACACGTCGGCGGACAGATGCACGTCGGGCATTACGGCTGTCCTTTGGACGTCCGGGGCGCGCCGCAGGCACTCGATCACCTCCGACACGTCATGGTTCATTGGTGCTGCCAGCCAGGTCCGTATGGGCGCGATCGACTCTTCACTCATAGTTACCTCCATCCGGAAAGGCCGGTACAAAGGACAATTCAGGCGCCCGCTTCCGTGTGATTGCCGTGGCCACCTCCGAACGGAGACGCGGAGCATCGCGGCGGAGCGCACTGATCGTGTCGGCGACCGACTGGCCGGAAGGGATGACCACCTGCACCAGGAGGCGTCCGCAATCCGGTGCCGGAAAGACCTCCTCGACGAACAGACCGTCCACGCCGTCGTCGGCATTGCAATTTGCGAGCGCGAGGTTCAGGGCTCGCTGCACTTGCCGGCAGAACTGTCGTACCTTACGTTGTGCCTGCCGGTCAGAAGACCGGGTACTGGAATCGCCTTCGTTCAGAGCTTCTGCGAAGTCCGGATCGATGAACTGCGATTCTTTACAACCACGTTTGAACTGTTTCAAGACAAAGCTACCCTATTGCGCTAACGCGCACCAGACCTGGGCGCACACAAGCACGCTTCGGCCGTCCACTTGTTAGTTGAAAGCAATCGGAGCCGGCTCAGCCAGCCGACTTACCTATGCGGCAGGGAGCAGGCTCGACAGCATCGGGTAGTGTGCAATAGGGGACATATTCTACTCCGCTCTTACGTCGAGTCTCGGGATTGCGAAACACTGTTCGAACACAAATTATCCCGACAAGACATTGTCGCCGTTTCTCAGGCTTAGTGCAAGCCCGAATCCGACGGCTGTTCTGCGGCGCTCTGCCGACAGCCTGATCTGAAGGGGGCGGACCGATCCGCGCTTCGCTTCGCAGGTCCGAGGCGAACGCCGGTGTCAGCAGTTATGCTTGCCGGATTGCCAACTTGCCGAAAAACGCTGTTCACAGGTTCCCCCGATAGAGGCAGATCGAGTCGGCTTGGCGGGGATCTGAACTGAGCGCAATCGACGGGGGCCTGTCCACGGGCGCGGCTTGAGCGACAGCCAGACATAGAGCCGCCACCTGCGCCAGCCCACCGAACCGCCGTTAATGACTCGAAAGGGTCATTAACGAGAAGCGCACGACACCCGTCAGAATGAACGTATGAAGGCAACAGTAGGCATCTTCATTGGCGCGTTGTTCGCTTCCGGGCAGCAGCCTGCTGCACCGGCGCCGGACTCCCAGCGGCCCGAGACGATTTTCACCGTTACCTCGACCCTGGTGCAAGTGGATGCCGTCGTGACCGATTCCCAAGGGCACCGCGTCACCGATCTCACGCCGGAAGACTTCCAGGTCTTCGAGGACGGCAAGCTGCAGACGCTGACTCATTTCTCGTATGTCCAGGTCACGCCCGGGCGTAAAGTGGCTCCGGAGCCCAAGGTGATGGGGCCCAAGCCTTCGCCCAAGGCCGTCTCGGCTTTGCCACCCGCGCCCTTGGCGCAGCTTCGCCCGGAAGACGTGCGTCGCACCATTGTGTTGATGGTGGACGATCTCGGCCTTTCCTTCGATAGCATGGCATTTGTGCGCAAGTCGCTGCGCAGGTTTGTCAACGAGCAGATGCAGCCGGGCGACTTGGTCGCGATCTGCCGGACCGGCGCCGGATCGGGCGCTTTGCAACAGTTCACCATCGACAAACGGGTGCTGCTGTCGGTCATCGACGGCTTACGCTGGAACCTCAGTGGACGTTTTGGCGCGAGCTATTTCGAGCCCTACGGCAAGTACTCCGGGCTGGCCGAGCAACTGGGAGGCGTCCCTTCCAGCGGCGATTCCCGGTCGCTCGACGTGTCGTATGACGTCGAAAGCAATGCCATCGCCACCGTCGGCACGCTCGGTGCGGTCAACTATATTGTCGCCGCGCTCCGCGACATGCCCGGACGCAAGTCCATCGTGCTGTTCTCCGATGGCTTCCAGTTGTTTGCGAACGCTAATGGTCCGAGAATGCATGGGCCAGACTCCCATGGTGTTGCCCTGGTCTCGGATGACTATGATGAGGCCCAGCGTGTTCTCCACCACCTGATTGACCGGACTAACCGGTCGGGCACTGTGATCTATACCATGGACGCCTCCGGACTGCAGACGGGGCAACTGGGCGCACAGGACAACGTGAGGGGGCAGCAGCGGGCACTGAACAGCCTGACCCACATTGGCAGCGGTAGGGATGCTATCGACAACACGCTGAAACAAAGTCTCGCATACCTCGCGGAAAGAACCGGTGGGCTTGCGTACGAAAACGGCAACGACATGAATTGGGCGCTCGACCGCGTGCTGGAGGACCAGGAGGGTTACTACCTGCTGGGATTTCATCCGCCTGAAGGCACGTTGCACAGCACGAACCGCAGTAGCGGCTACCATCGCATCCAGGTGAAAGTGACACGCGCGGGGTTGCAGGTTCGGTCGCGGTCCGGGTTCTTCGGGGAGGCCGACGATGAGGCGATACCAAAGTTCAACTCGCCGATCGAACAGTTGCGCGCCACCATGTTGTCGCCTTTCAAGTCCTCGGGCGTGGACGTGCGGCTGACGGCGCTGTATGCGGAAGTGCCCAAGCAGGGTCCGGTGGTCCGCAATCTCCTGCGCATCAACGCGGCCGACGTGACCTGGAGGCGCGACGCGCGCGGCGCCGACTGGGCGCAAATCCTGCTGGTGGCGATGGCCACCGGCGAGGGCGACCGGGCTTTGGGAGCGATGGGCCGCGTCTTCGACATACACGTGGATCCAGGAAAGATGAACGAAGCTCTGCGCGATGGCGTATTGTACATGCTGGACGTGCCGGTTCCGAAGCGCGGGGCGTATCAGATCCGAGTGGCAGTGCGGGACCAGGCTACCAACAAGGTCGGCTCGGCCACGCAGTTTATCCAGATCCCGGATTTGAAGAAGGGATTAGCGCTGACCAGCATCGTCCTGCAGGATGGCGAACCGTCGCCGGACAGGCCCGTCGTGCCGGGTATCGCGGCGGCGCTGCGGCGGTTCAAACAGGGAAGCTCGCTGGAGTTTCTTTGCGCGGTTGAGAACGGCCGCAAGAAGGGGCCGGAAGTGGATCTGGCTACGCGGGTACGCGTGCTGCGCGATGGCAAGGAAGTCTACTCGGCGCCAGCCCGCCTCATCGACCTGCCAGCCGGCGGGCGTGTGGTGTTCGGCGCACTGAAACTGGCGGACAGCATGACTCCTGGCGACTACGACCTACAAGTGACCGCCGCACAGCGGAACGGCGGCAAAGGTGCTGCGGCCGTCGGCCAGTGGACCGATTTTACGGTGTTGCCGTAACGCGCCGGGTACATTTCGGCGGCGCAACTACCGATAACCCGAAATAACGCCGCCACAAGGCTGATCGGAAACGGGCCGCCGACGTTCGTGGATACGGTGCGCGAGACAATGGGCCTGTTGAGCCAACCATGGTATAGGAGTGGCTCGCGACCAGCCGCGAGTCCTGCACATCGCGAACCGCCGCTGTCACTTGGTTGCAGCTCCGACGCGTAACGCTGCTCGCTCCTCAGTGCATATTTCCCAAGTTCCTCAATATCAACGCTGCGCACGTGGCGTTCAACAGCACACCCACAAACCCGGTAATCAGCACGGCCTTGGCGGTCAAACGGCAGCCTTTCTTCTTTTGCGATCTGTACAGCGGGACCAGCGCCGCCCACTGCACTAATCCCCAGATCGTACACATGACGATTTGCCACGACACGGCGAAGAAAACGCCCCTGCCGATACTGTCATTCTGCGAAGTTGGAGTCATCGTCTTATCGTGGGAAATATTAGTAGAGCAAGGCAGCTGGCATTCAGCATCAATCCGACGAAGCCGGTGATCAGGAGCCCCTGGGCCGCCAACCGGTAGCCTCTTCTCTTCTGCGAAAAATAGAGCGGAATGAGCGCGACCCACTGCAACAACCCCCAAATCGTCCCGATTGTCAAAAAGATGGCGCCCACCTGCCACGCTACCGCGATCGCAACGCCTCTCCCGATGCTATCGTTTGGCGGCGCTGGAGTCATAGCTGGTAGAGTCGTTCGGAGCCTTCGCGTTCGCGCCGCAGCCCAGCCAGCAGGCTTTCTTCCAGACCGTCGCGGTAAAAAAGGTTGTAAGTGTCGAACGGTACGATGCGTTTGCCGTCAGGATGGGCGATATGCACGCAGCTTTTCTTCACGCTGCGCACGTCGAATCCCCAGGCGTCGATGAACTGCATGATGATCACGCGGAACACGCACCGGTAGTCGATGCCTTCGGGAGTCGCTATGCGCGGCAAACAGCACAGAAGATCGCGCAGAGTCACCGCACTCGATTGGGGCGAATGATTGGTAGAGAACAGACGGAATAACTGCTTGTGCAACTGTTGGTCGGCTTCGTAGACGATGGTGTTGCGGCCGCCCTCGATCAGCACCTTGGGGTCGATCATGCCAGTCAGCGGCACCGCCCGGCCATCAACCTTGAGCGCGTAGGCCATCGCCAGCGAGTCTGGATGGCAGGGCACCGGGATGATATCTTCCGCGCGAAAGACAGCGGTTTGTTCCAGGATGCGGCGGCGCACTTCGGTCAGCGTCAACCGGTCGCCCGCAGGGTCGAAGTGTTCGTGCCGCCCTGCCGCCTGAACGGGCTGCAGGACCACTCCGCGGACGGCAGACTGCTGCAAAGCCCAATCGATGATACGCCCGATTTCGCCATCGTTCGTTCCCTTTTTCAAGGTCACCACCAGGGTGGTGGACAGCCCGAGCCGGTTCAGCTTTTCGATGGCCCGCTGGCGGATGTTCCGCAGGTCGGCGCCACGTAGGTCGATCAGCGGTCCGGCTTCCAACGAATCGAATTGCAGATAGATTTCGAAATCGGGCATGTAGCCGGCCAGGCGTTCCGCAAAGCCATCCTCGCGGGCGATGCGGATGCCGTTGGTGTTCAGCATCAGGTGCCGGATTGGGCGCTGCCGTGCCATATCCATCACGGTGAAAAAATCGGGATGGAGGGTGGGCTCGCCGCCGGATATTTGTACCACATCGGGCGTGCCTTCGTTGCCGACCACCGCGTCGAGCATCGCCCCAATCTGCTCCAGCGAGCGGTATTGCGGCCGCGATGGCCCGCTGGCGGCGTAGCATACCGGGCATTCCAGGTTGCAGTTGTCGGTGATTTCGATCAGTGTCAGGCAGGAATGCTGCTCGTGATCGGTGCAGAGCCCGCAGTCGAAAGGGCAATCCCAGCGCACCGGCATGTTGTAGTGGCGCGGCATCTCCGGCGGCTTCAGAAAAATCTCGCGGCAGCGGCGGTAGTAGTCGATGTCGTCGGCCATCAGCACGCGTTCCGGGCCGTGAACCGGGCAGCGTTTCAAAAGGTAGACGCAGCCGTCTTCGAACACGATCTTGCCTTCGGCGCGCCGGAAGCAGGTCGAGCAGATCGAAATGGCCGTGTCGTAAAACAGGTAGGGCCGGACCAAGTCAGACATGGGCCACCGCGTCTTTCCATTCGGAGTTTTGTCGTAACATACGCACCAGGTCCTTGGTATACCAGAGCAGCGCCACCAACGAGCACCACTGCAAACTGGTCAGCCCGAAGAAGCGAACGCCGGGCTTGAGAAAATCCACCAGCACGCGCCACCCGCAGTAGGCCAGCACAAAAACGCGAAACCGGTCGCCCTCCGCGAATCGCGGCGGCCCGATCCGCCGCAACGCGACAGACAGCAGCACCATTGCGACAACCTCGTAGAGTTGCACGGGGTGGCGGCGAATGCCGTCGCCGAAGTCGATGCCCCACGGCAGCCCGGTCGCAATACCATGAGTATCGTCATGGACGCCCGCCAGCGCGCAGCCGATTCGCCCGATTGCGATGCCCACAGCGAGAGGAACCGCAAACAAATCGCCAGTCCGGCGCGTGACCCCAATTCGCCGCTTCATCCATTCCACCCCCAGCGTCGCACCCAGAATCGCACCCACAATCGTCTTGCCGCCCATCAGGTATTCGACGCTGGTCAAGTGATTCAGTGTGCGCACTGGATTTTCCACCCAGAACAGCAACTTCGATCCGATCGCCGCCCCCGCGATCGCCGCCAGCACCACGCTCCAGCGAGCATGCGTATCCAGAAAATCCCCGCTCTTCCGGCGCTCGGATAGATAGAGCCGGAAAGCCACGAAGTAGGCCAGCGATTCGAAGATCAGGTGCCAAGGCACAGTTAGTCTATTATGTGCCAGGTGGGGCATGCCTCATCTTGCCCTCATGCCCGAAGGGCAAAGGATTGGGCGGCGTGAGTGGCTGGCCTGGCGCTCGTTGGCAAGAGTGTCGCTCTTTTTTTGGCGCCTGGATGCGCCTTTTCGGAAAGGGCTTTTGGCGTGCGGGCGCGAAAATCAGTTTGGTGACACAAACCCGAGGGTGCGTGGCACGAACACAGTTCCGCCCTTCGTCGTTCCACCAAAGGAGCCCCTTCTGCTGCAATGGCGTCGCGGGGGAGAGCCTATCCGCGCGTGAGTCTGGCGGCATTCTCGGGTCGCGTCGCCACGACGTTTCGCTTGATGTCTCCGCCAAATACCGAGGTAAGGTCCTCATGGCTACCGATAACGCCCATTAACAGGACATAAATGAAGAAACTGATTGTTGGCAGAGGAGCCAACGCCGGTCGCAACGAGGGATAAAGGAACGCGCGGGTTGGAGCAGTGTTCGCGTTCGCAGGGTAGCGCGCCGGAGCTATCCACGCTCAATCGTCGTTGTCGCCACCTCCGATGACCCAAAACCCGAGGCCTGGGTCCCAGCTCATTGGTCGTCTCAAAGCCCGGGCAGGTCAGTTGTCATAGAGTTCCGGGATCCGCTGGCGCGCACCCAGGCCACGACTTTTCGTACGGCAACTGAACCTCCGAACGAAAACGAACTGTAGCAGCCACTGTAGCACCTCAAAAACGGCCCCTTGACGCTGTCTATAAGTATCTGAAAAACAAACGCATGCAGGACAAACAAGGGAGAGACGTTCGGCCTGTCACGTCGGAGGTCGCGGGTTCGAGCCCCGTCGTCCCCGCCAGTTTTCAGCTTGGCCTTCGTTGCCTCTTCTTCACTCGCTGTTCGTCAGCATCCTTGCGGCGCTTCTCGGGCGTCGAGCCGTTTGATTCCAAACAGACAGATACCCCGAGCAAAGCCGCCGGGCGCTTCCGTTACCTGTTTACGCCACGCCCCCAATCAGGGCTTGCCACCGGAACAGGAAAAAGTGGTGGCCGCAAAGAGAGCAGCGGTAGGGTTGCAGCAGCCGTTGGAAGGCCGACTCGATAGCATTTCGTCCCCCCACGCTTCTAAAATCGATGGATCTGCAACGCGGGCAGCGTTTGAAGAACAGCCCGACTGTGGCGCGGATCATGAGACTTCGCCGGCCTTCGGGACAGGGCTGGCAGGATGTGCGGCCGGCGTGAAGTAAAGCGGGCGGGCGGCGGCTCGCCGGCTAGTCAGAGCGCGGCTCGACTCGCGCGCTGCCGCCAGTTGTTCCGGCGTTCGCAGGTCGGGCTCCGACAGTTTTACGCGCTCTCTCGCCCGCGCAACCTGGCGCTTGTGCCGCTTCAGCAGTCTCTTGCTCATTCGCTGTCCTATTCGGACGGCTCCCCCACCAGGTCGCAGACTTTCGCCTTAGCAGTCAGGTAATAGAAGCGCATCGTTAACCATTATTAGTTAAGTTTTCTTGCTTGTCAAGCGTGTTTGTGCGAAGATTAAGTTGGCTGGTTGACAAAATATGGTTAATCAGTCAAGCAGGAACATCCAGTGGACGTATCCCTTCTGATCCGGCAGCGTTTAACCGAGCTTGGCCTTGAGCAGAAAGATCTCGCCGCGGCCGCTCAAGTGACGGAATCCTACATCTCGCAACTGCTGGCCCGGAAGAAAGCTCCTCCCTCGCCCGGACGCACGGACATCTACGAGAAGATCGGCAGGACGTTGAAACTCCCGAGCGGTGAACTCTCGAAGCTGGCCGAACTGCAACGCAGGGAGGAGCTGAGGAAAAGAGTCGAGGAGGTCCCGCGGCCTCTGTTCCAGGAGTGCCGCGAGTTGATACTGCGGAAATGCCATCCCGCCCGGCAAAAGGAAGTGCGGCGGATTTTTGAGAAGGAGCCGTTCGGCGAACTCGAACGCCTAGTCACCCAAAAAGTCTTGGATGTCGCCCAGGGCGTCGCCAAGGAGGAGTTGCAAGGCGAAGAGTGGCTCCGCCTGATGGCCCAAGTGAGTGACCGCAGCTATGAGCAGGTGCGGGTTTCCATTCTCGAGTTTCTGGACACGGACGTGTTCAATGTCTCGACAGAGAGTTGCATCTCTTTTCTGGACCCAATCATCGACTCTTGGGACATCGATCTCAAAACCTTTGGCATGGAAGTTGTCCCCAACCGCCGGCTCACGGCAGCGACCCTGAAGCGATTTGAGTTTGCCGAACAGGATCCGCCACAAACCGCCGGTATGGAACCGGGACTCGAACAATTCCTCAAAGACGCCTCCTTGAGTGGCGATGCCAGCGGAGAGGAAATCGCGTTTCTGAAGGCCCTGAAACTGAGCGGGAAGCGGCCTTCCCCAATTTACTATTACCGGGAACTGCAAAACCTGCGGGATCCGCTCCATTTTCAGCCTGCAGGGCAGCCCGGAGAATCAAGCTGATCGAAGCGGCGAAAAGCCGCCGAGCAGCAAAGGAAAGCACTCATGAACACCACGTCCAATCCGAGAAAACCGAACTCCATCGCGGAGTAGCTGTCAATGCCAATGACCATGCACCTCAAACGTACCGCCACATTCGTCAATCCCGACCAATCCCGCGTTCTCCTGCGGCCCTTCAGTCCGGGTGGTCCCGAGCGGGTCGCCAGGATCGTCGCCAGGATCATGGCGCTTCCGGAAAACCGTGTCGGCCAACTGCTGGACGAGGTTTCCGCCGAGTTCTCTCAGCGCCACCGTCAGCTCCGCGGCCGCTTCCTACAGCGTTTCGAACAGGTCCGTGAGTCTTTGACGGGGGTTGAGGACATATCCGAACAGAGACGACTCCTGATCGGCTCCTACTTCCTGGCGGAATACTCTTTGGAGTCCGCTGCGCTATTCAATCCTTCCATCGTGCCGCATCCGGACCAGACCGGTCTCGAATCCGGCGCTCTCCGGTTCATTCTTAGCTTGCGCGCCACCGGGGAAGGGCACATTTCCTCGATTACGTTTCGAACCGGTGTTATCGATCGGGATCAGCGGATCGAGGTTGATCCCCCTGCCGGCTTTCTCACCGAGCCGACGCAGATTCCAAACCCTTCTTACGAAAAGCCGTTGTTCGCGCGAAAGCTCTCGGAACTGGGATTGACTGGCGAATTCACGCGCCGGGTGATGAACAAGCTCGGGGAGTCGTTTGCGCTGGAAGATCTTCGCGGCGCGCTCCAGGCGGAACAGTTTCGGCTGCCGGACGGAATGTCGCAGGAGGATCAGAACGCCTCGCAGGGGATCTGGATACTCGCCCGGTCCAACTACGAGGTCCAGTTCCAGCCGGAGCAGGAATTGTCCGAGCGCATCTTGTTCCCCGCCACGCCCTCCCAGCGCAACGGCATCGAGGACGCGCGATTCGTGCGCTTCCAAGACGACGATGGCACCCATATCTACTACGCGACCTTCACCGCCTTCGATGGCCGGATGGTTGTCCCGGAGTTGGTGGAGACTTCCGACTTCCTCAACTTTCGATTCATAACGCTGAACGGCGAGGCCGCGGAAAATAAAGGCATGGCGATTTTCCCTCGGAAGATCGGCGGACTCTATGTCATGCTCTCCCGCCAGGACAACGAGAATATATACCTGATGTTCTCCGACAACGTCCATTTCTGGAATGCGCGCACGGTGCTCCTCAAGCCCGAATTCCCCTGGGAACTGGTTCAACTCGGGAACTGCGGGTCTCCCATCGAGACCGATGCCGGCTGGCTGGTGCTGAGTCACGGCGTCGGCCCGATGCGGCAGTACTCGATCGGGGCGTTTCTGCTGGATCGAGACGATCCGAGCAAAGTAATCGGGCGGCTCCGCGAGCCGCTGCTCAAGCCGAACCTGAGCGAGCGTGAAGGCTACGTGCCCAATGTCATCTACACGTGCGGAGCGCTGGTTCACAACGGCGTGCTCGTCATTCCTTATGGCATGGCCGATCACTCCACCGGTTTTGCAACTGTCCCGCTGGCGGAGGTGCTGGAGGCCATGGAGCAGGAAGTCCTAACGGCCGCATGACCACTCGCAACAAAAGAGTGGCTGTTCTATCGCCGGTAGCCTGGCGAACGCCGCCCCGGCAATACGGCGCGTGGGAAACCGTCGCCGGCAACATCGCCGAAGGGCTGGTCGCCCGTGGCTGGGATGTGACATTGTTCGCCACTCAAGATTCGGTGACCCGGGCTCACTTGCATGCAGTAATCGAACGCGGGTACGAAGAGGATCCTAACATCGATCCGAAAGTGGCCGAGTACCTACACATCTCGGAAGTGTTCGAACATGCCGCCGAGTTCGACCTGATCCACAGCCACTATGACTTCATGGCGCTGTCCTACACCCGGCTGGTGAAGACGCCGGTCCTGACGACCATCCACGGATTCTCGTCGCCCAGGATCATGCCGGTGTATGAGAAGTATCGCGCCGGATACTTCGTCTCCATCAGCGACTCCGATCGCGCACCGGGGCTGAATTACTTATCGACAGTCTATAACGGCATCGACCTTTCTCTGTACCCGATGCAGGCTGGCGGCGACCACCTGATCTTCCTCGGCCGGATTCATCCGGACAAGGGCGTTCATCTGGCCATCGAAGTTGCGCGGCGGAGCGGGCTGCCGCTGCTCATCGCGGGCATCATCCAGGATCGGACGTACTTTCGCGAGCAAGTGGAACCGCACCTCAGTCAAGCGATCCGCTACATCGGGCCGGTGGACGTGCCGGGCAAGAACGCGCTGTTCGCGCGTGCCAGGGCGCTGCTGCACCTGAATACCATCCCAGAGCGATTCGGACTGGTCCTGGTGGAAGCCAACGCCGCCGGCGTGCCCGTGATCGCCATGGACCTTGGATCTTGCCGCGAGGTGATCGAGCACGGGCAGACGGGCTTCCTCGTCAACGGCGTTGACGAGGCGGTGCAGGCCTTGGAACGGATTGACGAAATCGATCGCAACGCGTGCCGCCAACGGGTGGAACAGTGTTTCTCCATCGAAACCATGGTGAAAACGTACGAACGGGTTTACGAGGCGGTCTTTGCGCTGGAAGGGAAGTCATGAATACCAGGCCTGACATCGTGAGACGATACGCTGGCAATCCCATCCTCACCAAAGCCGATATCCCCTATCCGGTAGAGACGGTCCATAACGCAGCAGTGGTCAAGCACGAGAACGAATACATCATGCTGTTCCGTTCCCACCTGCGCACGGGACGGTCCATCATCGGTTTGGCACGCAGCTCCGACGGTTTTCACTTCAAGGCCGATCCGGCGCCCTTCCTGACTCCCGCGCCGGACGGCGCTTTCGCCACCTATGAGGAATTTGGCGTCGAAGACCCCAGAGTGACGCACGTGGAGGGCGAGTATCTCATCACTTACAGCGCTTACTCGCGAAATGGGGTGCGCATCGCCCTGGCAAAGACGAAGGACTTCCGTCACGTGGAGAGGATCTCACTCATCACCGAGGCGGACTACCGGAATGTCGTGATCTTTCCCGAGAGGTTCGATGGGCTCTATGCCCGGCTGGATCGTCCGCATTCGGAAATAGCGCCGTGGTCGATCTGGATTTCCTATTCCCCGGACCTGCGTTATTGGGGCGAGTCGCAGCTCATTATGCGGCCGGTACCGTATCACTGGGATGAAATGAAGATCGGTCCCGGCGCACCGCCGATCAAGACCGGGCAGGGATGGCTTTCCCTCTATCACGGCGTTTTCCAGACGATGGACGGATCGGTCTACCGGCTGGGAGTCGCGCTTCACGACCTACGGGACCCGGCGAAGATCATCGGCGTTGGCGACTCATGGATCTTGCAGCCGGAAGATCCGTGGGAAATCACCGGATATGTCCACAACGTGGTGTTCACCTGCGGAGCCGTTGCGGAGCCGGATGGAACAGTCAAGATATACTGGGGCGGCGCCGATACGGTGATGTGCGTTGGCGAAGCCGACGTTTCCGATCTGACCGCGCTCTGCCTGGATCACGGCAGACCCGCAAAATGAGGGTGCCCGATCTCGCCGCCTGGCGCTTGCCCCTAAGTGAAGAGTATCGGGGTCAGCCTCTCTCGCCCTTCGGTTAGGCCTAACAGGCCGCGCCACGCGCCTGGCGGCGTCAATTCACCGGAGCAGGGGGGCGGCCGTCGAGTGGGCCAGCCATGCCACCGGGTGGCTGCACGTATCGCCATTGCTTTCCTTAATGTCGGCCCAGTTGGCGTCCTTTCTCAGCCGGACAAAACTCCCCGTGGTGCCCTGGTAAGTGCCGCTGGCCAGTACGACCTGGTCGCCTTCACGGAATACAGTGTTAACAGGTTCATTACTCGTCATGTCAAATGCCCCCCTCGTGCGGCGCTGCTGCCCTGGCCACAGTTGAACTGCAATCCAACCGAAACCCGGCTATAAGGGCCTGCACCGACAGCCAGCCGGCCCCCGTAGCGCGTTCGCTTTCGATCTACCGGACTGCTGCGACTGGCGTGCCGATCTGGGTGCCAATCACGTCGCCGGAAACCACTATCTCCACCCGGCGATTTAACTGCCGGCCCGCCGCGGTGTCATTGGAAGCAACCGGCTGAGTTTTGCCGAAGCCCTTCGACGTCACCGAGCTTGCCACCATACCTTGCTGGGTCAGATAATCGCGCACCGCCCCGCCGCGGTGTTCGGAAAGCTGCTGATTGTACTCATCGCCGCCGACGCTATCCGTGTAGCCTTCGACAGCCAGCCTGAGACCGGGATGCCCGGAGACGATGCCGGCAATCTTGGCCAGTTTCTCGCGCGCCAGAGGCCGCAACGAGTACTTGCCGGTGTCGAATAGAACATCCGACATGTTCACGATCAAACCGCGCGCCGTATCCGTGGTCTGAAGAATGGCGTTGAACTGCGCCAGCAGTTGAATTCGCAGTTCGGCCTTCTCCGCTTCCGCTTGCGTTTTCTCCGTGGCCGCGCGATCCAGTTCCGCCTGCGTACTGGCGCGCTGCGCGTCGTTCTCGCGTTTCAGACGATCGGCATCGGTCTGCGCGGCAGCCATCCGCGCATCGTTATCTTTTTTCAGCCGGTCCGCCTCGGTTTGGGCGGCGGCCGTCTTAGCATCGTTCTCGAGTTTCAAGCGATCAGCCTCGGTCTGCGCGGCGGCCATCTGTGCCGCGTTATCGCGCTTTACACGGTTCGCTTCGCTTTGCGCAGCGTCCATGTTCGCGGTGTTCTCTTGTCTCACGCGGTCGGCTTCGGCCTGCGCGGTAACCTGCGCCGCGGCGGCGTCCCTTGCGGTACGCGCAGCGTCGGCTTGTGCCGCGGCGCGTGCGCTCTCCGCGGTGGCTTCACGATCCGCCGCAGCCAAACGCTCGTTGGTCAGCCGCTCTTCATCGATCTTCTTCACGGTGATGATGCGGGCGTCTTCGGCCATTTGAACCGCCTCGCGCGCCACCGTGCCAATGGGCTTCTTTCCCTCTTTACCCGTCAGATAGCCCTCGGCGTTCTCCAGGCCCTGAACGGCTTTTTGGAAGGTCTCGGGGGCGAACCTTTCGGCGCCGGTCCAGCGTGCGATCTGCACGGCATTGCGCGCCTCGTAGATTTCCAACGGCACCTTCGAGTCCAGCCGCATGGGTGTGATGTCGGCTGGGTTGACGTTCAAGGTGTACTGGCCCCGCTGTAAGAGCTCGTACTTCGCGTCGACCTGTTCAATCGTTCCGGTTGTGTCTGCCCTGACGAAGTTCTCCATCACCACGACGTCGCTGGGTTGAGTCACGGCGAAATAGGGCTCCGCAGTTACAATTAAGCCGAAGGCCTGTAATTCCGTGGTGGCATCCAACTTGGCCCTATCTCCATCCAAGAGCACTTCACCAACATTGGTGGCACGACCCTCGGGGGTGATGGCCCACATGACATAGGTCAAGTACTCGGGACCGAAGGCGGTTGCGGGCTTCAACCTGTCCATCCGCGCGTCGATCTTGATCACGCCTTGCTTGCTCTCCACCTTGGCCTCGCCGCGGGCCTCGGGTAAGAGGGCCGTTCCACGAAAGCCGATTTCGGTGGATCCGCTGCGATGATTGTAGCTAATGGCCTTAGTGGTCCGGGCTACTACCGTGACACGATAGATCGGCGCCGAGCCAGCGGCCATCCCGGCGTCAATCTGGGTTGACTGCCGAACTGGGTTTGGAGCCTGCGGCGCCTGGGCCGCTACGAGTCCGCATACCGTGAGAAACGCAATGATGATCTTCATCTTGATTGTTATCCTTTTATCCTTTTCCCGCTCAAATGGCGCTCCCGCGCCGAACACTGGTTGAGGAGAGCCATCAGGGCAGTCTCCGAGTTTGGAGCAGACCTGACAATCGGTCGGCATGTCCCGGTTCTCCAGCCTTCTGATGTAGTGCACGACGGGAGCCATCCTCAAGTTCATGGGTACGAGGGCAGAACAACCGCGCGGACTAAGGAGTTGTGACGGGACTAGGACAACCGCGCAGAACCGCGGCGCTGAAGACAGGTGAAGGCGTCTTGGAGTAGGTGCATGTTCTGTTAGGGAAGGTGCAGGTCTTGCTATTGGTTAAAGTGCCGCCGGCGATTGCAGCCAACGATTCAACGGCCCTAAGAAAAGCCGAGATGACTTTCGGCTCAGCAGGCCTGACGGCCCGCGCCACGGCTTAGGTGGACAGTATTGAGGCTGACCGGACTTTTCGCCACGCCAGGATGCCCATCAGCCCGGCGAAGCTCACGAGTCCCGCGGACCTGGGCTCGGGGACACCGCTCGAGCCGCCGGTCGCGGCGGTAGTGGCAGAGCAGCCGTTGACGTCGGTTTCGCCGGCCAAGGTGTTCGCGGTCTCAGAGAACACACAGCCATTGACCGTGCCGGCAAGCACGCCGCTCCCCCCCGTCTGGGCGGACATGGTGAAGCTGGTTCCGGCTAGAATGCTTCCGTCAAAGGTCTGAGCTGGGGAGCTGCCGGCGCTGATGGTGGCGGCATCTGCAACGACCCAGAAGATGTTATCCGCCTGTGCTCCGTTTATCAGATTGAATGTTAGGATACCGTTCACGGTGAGAGTCCCGTCAATTTGGATAACGAAAACCTCATTGGGGTTATTCTGGGCGTCAAATGTCAGAGCAGTGCCTGTGGCCGTCGAGAGGTCGTCGGTGAACGTGTACACGTTGTTGCCGGTGAAGGTTTGGGTCAACGGGAGACTAGTTAGGGTCGGCTGCGTGCTCGACAGAGCGAGTGTCGTGTTGTACGCGTTTTCGAAGGCGTTGTACGCTGCTACAGCGGTTGAGTTACCGGCCGGATAAACGGTGCCGGTTACGACCCACGGGCCGGAGTCCGTGATCGTAGTCGTGGCCCCAACATTGCCCGTGACCTGAGAGATCCCGGTATTCGAAATCGTGCTGCCGAGGAGCGCGAAAGGGCTCGAGCTGCCCAGATTCACGGTGATGATTGTCCCTCCGAAAGCAGGCGCAGCAACCGCTACAGCCATCGCCAACCAAATCAATCTCTGTCGCATTCCTCCACCCTTCGCTCTCAGCGTTTTCACTGCGCAAAACTGCGAGGGTTCCTGCAACAATCAACGCCAGGAAGAAGCTGAGTCCTGCCCAGGCGCTTGAGAGCAATTGCTAACAAAGCAGGCGCGGGGCCATTCAATATTCAGGCCTAAGAAAGTAGCGTGGCCGGAGAGCAATTCTTTTTTTCATTAGCGAATACGAATCGCTTAAGACCTCAAACTCCCAATTGGTTGCAGGACTCAGACCACGCCCGTCAGATGCCCCAAGGATGTCGCGGCCGGGTTGGTTTACGAGATCAGTAAGGCCCTTTTAGAAGATCGAACGCCGCCACAAGTAAATGCAACTTTTGCACGTTCCAAGTGCAGGTTTTGCTTTTGGCATCAAAACTGATCGGCGGCGGAGCTACTCCATCGCGGGGCAGGACAAAGTTCCGGTGGACGAGCTCGTCAAAAAGGAAAACAACCGTGCTCGGTTCTGCGCCGATTTGTTTTATTGGGCGACGTGGGCCACTAGAGCGGTTCGCTGAACGTTGTTTGCGGTGTTCTGTGTCAGCCGCATTTCGGCAAGCGACAGAAGGAAGGCCAGCATCGATTCCGCTCCCTGGTTTTCGTTGCTCCGGTCCGGGTGCAGACCATCGCGGCAACCGCCAGACTGCGCGGCGTAAAGTTCCAGCCCGAGATCGTTCCAGCCGAGGAACCAGTCGAAGGCTCGTTGCGCCTGTTCGTACCACCACGGATCGGCGGTGGCGCGGTAAGCTTCCAGACAAGCCGAGAGCGTCGTCTGGGCCTCAATGGGCTGCTGGTCGAAGTTCGCCCGCGCGCCGTTCCGTTGATAGAATCCGTTGCTGCCAATCGGACGCAGTTGGCCATTCTGCGAAGTCTGTACGCCCACCAGCCAACGCAGCGCCCGTATGCCTCGCCCGTACACGCTCACTTGTCCGGTAGTGCGGCCGCTGACAATCAGGGCGTGAGCCAGCTTCGCGTTGTCGTAAGTCAACCCCTCTTCGAACCAGGACCAACCGGGTTGGGCGACCTTGTCGAAGATCGCCACCAGCCGCGCGGTCAACTCTTCGCGAACGTCGAAGGCCAGTTGGTCACCCTTAATCCGGCGCAGATACTCGTGAATGCCAATCAGGGTGAATGCCCAAGCTCGCGGTGAAGTGAAGTCGATCACGGCCGGCAGCGCCCGCGCGAAGAGTTGTTCGGCCATTATCTGGGAGCTCCAATGGGGCGAGCGCCCCACCGCGGTGCCCAGCGCCCAGATCGCCCGCCCATGAGAATCTTCCGATCCCCGGTCATCCAGCCAGCGGCGGCCGATACTGAGAAAGTTGTGGAAACGCGCCGTTTTTGGATTGAAGGCGCTCTTTAGAAATGCCGCATAGGTTGTGGCCAGCGCCCGGACGCGCTTGGGGGCTTCTTCCAACTGACCCAGCAACACCGCGAGAATGAGCGCGCGGGCATTGTCGTCGGTGCAGTAGCCCTCCGATAAGTTCGGCGCCGTGAAGCTGGCGTGCTGCAAAATGCCGGTCGAATCGGTCATGCGGTAAAGATGATCGAGATTCAACTCCGGCGACTCATGCGGCCGATCGCCGAACGCCACCGCGTAAACCGATTCGCGAGGCGCCGCTTCCACCTGGTGCCGTGCCGCTTCGAAAGACCGCATGTACAGCCGAGCCGTGTTGCTCCACACCATCTCGCGGCCTAACTTGTAGGCATTATCGCTCATCGCGTTGCGGCGCGCTTCATCGCGCAACAACCCACTGACCTCGCGAGCAATCGCGACCGGGTCCGCGAATGGCACCAAGATTCCCCGCTGCTCCCGCAACAATTCGGCAGCATGCCAGTATGGTGTGGAGACCACGGCTTTGCCCGCGCCAAATGCATAAGCCAGAGTTCCCGATGTAATCTGGCCTTCGTGCAGATAAGGAGTAATGTAAAGATCCGCCGCTCCAATGTACTCGGTCAATTCCTTCAACTCCACAAAGCGGTTATGGAAGATGACGTTGTTCTCGACTTTGTTTTTCGCGGCGATGGCCTCGAGACTGAGGCGGTAAGCTTCACCCCTGGTGCGCAGCTCGTTAGGGTGCGTGGCGCCCAGCAGGATATAGACGACGTCGGGAAACTCCGCCACCACATCCGGGAGAGCGTTGAGCACATTCTCGATCCCCTTATTCGGCGAAAGCAGCCCGAACGTCAACAACACCTTCCTGCCGGTCAGGCCGAACTGGTCCTTGTAATAATCCGGGGAGAAGAATGGCACATCGGGAATACCATGCGGGATGAGATCGATCTTCGCCGCCGGCACCTGATAAACCTCCTGCAAGATCGATTGTCCCCGCTCGGTCATGACGACGAGCCGGGTTGAGCGCGCCACCAATTCCACCATTACGCGGCGCTGGTCGGCGTTCGGCGCGCGGAGAACGGTGTGGAGCGTGGTGACGACCGGCGCTGACAATCCGCGCAGCAGCGTCAGCAGGTGGCTGCCGGCGGGCCCACCGAAAATCCCGAACTCGTGCTGGAGCGACACGGCATCCACATCGCTCGAGTTCAGAAAGTCCGCCGCGCGCTGGTAGGATTCCAGGTCCTGTTCTTCGATCTCGAACCGAACGACGTTCGGATACTGATAACATCCCTCAATGTCGTTGACCGGCACCGCGAAGCACCGGCTTTGCGGATGGCGCTCTGCCACGGCCCCGAGCAGGTCGGAAGTGAACGTGGCGATGCCGCATTTGCGCGGCAAGTAGTTACCGAGAAATGCGATGGTTTGAATGCTGGAGGCTCGTTTCACGACTTGCACCCATTTTCTTCCGGCTTCTTTGCCCTCGCAATAACCGGCGGCCGATCTCGGCGGTCTATAAGCCAGCGAACCGCCGCTTATGCGGCATTGATGAGGTCCTCGCCCAACTCCGTCCCCTGCCGATCGCGATCCGCAGTCTCCTGACACCGGATACAGCGAGCCGCCCATGGTACGGCCGCGAGGCGTTTTGAACTGATCTCGTATTCGCAGTCGATGCAGGTCCCAAAGTTGCCGTCGTGAAGCCGCCGCAATGCGGCTTTCACCTCACGCAGCAAGGCGGAGTCGCGGTCCACGTTCCGAATCGCCAGATCCCGTTCCGACGCGTACTGAATCTCGTCCATTTGGTCCGCGCTCTTCTCGATGGCGATGCCGTCCCGCGCTCGCAATACCCAAGCCAATTCAGCCTGTTTTCGTTCGAGACTTTCCCTAGCCCAGCCCATTTCGCCAGATGCGATCTTCATGACGGCCACCTTTCATGCCCCAGTTGCCTACGGTTCTTTGCACGGGACGGCCCAAAAACAGAACCCTTGCTGTTTGAAGGCCAATACCGATGGCCGGCGCGCGCGGTGTGGCGGAGATTTCGGAGCCGGAGTGCAAAGCCTGCACATGGGATGCCAAATTTGCCGACCGCCGGCCGGCTGCGCTTGCCCGGCACAAATCAACCAGAGGCAGACGGAGAGGCCACTTGAGCCGGTAGAATACCCGCCAGCGGCGGTGGTTGCCCACGTGCGTTATTCCTCAGAAGCGGGAGGGCCATTGCAAGGAGAGTTATGACATATCGTGAGCGAATGCGCCAACCTCGTGACCCTTGGCGTTGGGCTGCTCTTGTGCTGTTGTTTCTCTTCTCGGCGTCAACAGCATCCGCGTATTCCGTTCTCACCCACGAAGCCATTATCGATTCGACCTGGGACAGCGCAATCAAACGGCTGCTGCTGAAGCGATTCCCGGCCGCCACAGCGGACGAACTGAAGCAAGCCCATGCATTCGCCTACGGAGGGTGCATTATTCAGGACTTGGGGTATTACCCTTTCGGCAGCAAGTTCTTCAGCAACCTGACACATTACGTCCGCAGCGGCGATTTCGTCGTTAACCTGATCCGCGACTCGCAAGACCTCAATGAATATGCGTTCGCCCTGGGGGCGCTGTCGCACTATGCCGCCGACAACAATGGGCACTCCATAGCCGTTAACCTGGCGGTTCCTTTGTTCTACCCAAAGCTGGAACTGAAGTTCGGAAAACTGGTGACGTATGCCGACGATCCGGCTGCCCACTATGAGACGGAGTTCGCTTTTGACGTCTATCAGGCGGCCAAAAGCCGCTACGCTTCGGCTGCGTACAAGAGCTTCATCGGTTTTGCAGTGTCAAAACCACTGCTTGATCGCGCGTTCCAGGATACCTATGGGATGAGGCTGGAAAAAGTCTTCATGGATGTCGATCTCACCATCGGATCATATCGCCGAGCGGTCGGCTCGGTTCTTCCCGCTATCACCAGAGTGGCCTGGCAACTCAAGAAGGAGGAAATCGAACAGGAAGCTCACAGCGTCACGCGTAAGATGTTCCTCTATAATTTGTCTCGTTCGAGCTACGAGAAAACCTGGGGCGCTACTTATCGCCGGCCTGGGATCCGGTCGAAATTCCTGGCATCTGTATTTCGCGTGGTGCCAAAGGTGGGGCCGTTCCGAGCGATGTCGTTCAAGAGGCTGACGCCGGAGACCGAGAAGATGTACATGGCCAGCTTCAACTCGACGATTGACCGCTACCGCGAGCTGCTTTCGGAACAGAGTTCGGGCGAGCTTAAGCTGCCAAATGACAATCTTGACGTGGGAGAGCTCACGCCGGCAGGGAAATATAGACTGACGGATGTGACTTATGCGGAACTACTAGACAAGTTGAACGGCCACTACACGGAAGCGCCCCAAGACCTTCGGAGCGATATCCTGGCGTTTTACCAGGACCTGAGCCTTCCCATTTCGACCAAGACCAATGGCGGCGATTGGGCCCGGGTGCTTGAAGAAATCGGTCAATTACAGTCTGTGGATGCGGACCTGCAACGTCCGCCGCTGACCGCGGCGGGAGCGACCTCTCGTTGATCGGCGGTCTTGAGGGGCGCATGCCGGCAGAGCAAGTCCGCCGGCATGTGGAATTTGTTGGGAAGCAGACCTTAGCGCCAGCGCCCCTCGACTAGAACATATCCGCCGTGACGGTGGACCCAGTGATGCGCTTCCCAGCGGGCATGCGGCCGTGGAGGCTGCTCCCACCTTCCCGGGGTCCAGGCATAAGCGTTACCATCCCAGCGATGGTACCCGGAAATCCACACATGGTTGGGGCCCGGTGGAACACCCCGGTCCTCTACCAGGACATGAGGCGGCGCGATGCGGACCACCACCTCGGCCGCCAGCGGGCTGAGGACCAGCGCGCCGGCAAATACCAATCCAATCAATCGTCTTGGAAACATAAAACGTTCTCCCATTCTTGAGTCACCAAAATCGCGAACCGATCCATGCGGTGCTACCAAGCTCTTCTCCGCCGACGAGGGCATGACAAGAGAACCGCTTGGACCTGTCTTCACCGCTCCGAGTTAGCAGTGCACGCACGGGGCCGCGCGCAAACACCAAGCACGCCATAGAGCCGGGTGCACGGGCACCGGCAGAATCTGCACGGAAGTGCAACTCGAGCGCCGACGACACGGGCGAAAGTCGCGATAGGGCGGCGAGTTAATCGGACGGGAGAGTGAAACAGACTGTCGAACCAGCGCTGGGAGTCGATTCCATCCAGATTCGGCCGCCTTGCGATTCGATCGCCTTCTTGCAGAACGCGAGTCCAAGTCCGGTCCCTGGGTACTCTTTTCCGTGCAGGCGCTTGAACACACCGAACACACGGCCCTGGAACGCCGGATCTATGCCAGGACCGTTGTCTTCGACGGTGAATACCCATTCGATGTCCGCGCGTCTGGCTGAAATGTGAACGCGCGGAGAAGCCGTGCCGCAGTATTCGATGGCATTTCTAATCAGATGGTGCAGAACCTTGGTTAGTAACTCGAAGTCTCCGCACACGGCCGGCAAGGGGTCATGGGTGACGATTGCGCCGGTCTCCTCGATCTGCTTGTCCGCGGAGAGGAGCGCCTGGCGAAGGACGGCTTCCATGTCCGTCTGTGAGGATTTCCCATTGCCAGCGCCAGTCGCCCAGTAGTCCACCACGTCGGAAAGCAGCGACTGCATGCTTGCCGCGCCGTCCCGGATGCGATCGAGAAGCACGCCGGCGCCGGAATCGAGGCGCCCGGCATAGGTCTCGGCCATGAGTTGACCGAATGAAGCCACGTCCCGGAGAGACTGGCGCAGGTTGTGAGCCGCCATCGAGACAAACTCTTCAAACTCCGCGTTCGCCCGGTCCAACTTTCGCTGGACATCCAGGCGCGCCTGTGTTTCGGCATCCAGCGCTTTGCGCAAGCGCTCGATCTCGTCTGCCGCGCGGGCGTGATCGGAGTTGCCCATTGTTAAGTTAACCCGCCGGCGGGGGCGGACTCCTTATGCCTGTCGGGAATCGTGAACTTGAACGTGGCGCCTCTCCCGGTTCCCGATTCCACCCAGATGCGTCCGCCCTTGCGCTCGACGATCCTTTTGCAAAGAGCAAGCCCGATGCCGGTGCCGGAAATCTCGTTTCCATGCAAGCGCCTGAACATGCCGAAGACCCTGCGGGCGTCTTGCGGATCGATACCGATTCCGTTGTCCTGCACCGCAAAAAGCCACCCTTCGCCGTCTCTCTGGGCCGTGACCTGGATGGCCGGCGTTTCCTCGCCTCGGTACTTGATCGAATTGGAAATGAGGTTCTGGAAGACCTGGGTCAGCATGATCTCTTCGGCTATCACGGTTGGCAGCGGACCGGAGGTCACGACGGCGCCACTCTCCGCGATGGCGGCCTGCAGATTCAGCAGCGCTTTAGCGAGGACAGCGCCGCAATCGACCGAGGCGAAGCCTTCGTGTTCCCGCCCATTGACCTCCCAATAAGCCAGCAGGGCTTTGAGCAGGGCCTCGATCCTCAGGGCTCCGTCCACGGAGTAAGAGATGAACTTATCTGCCTCGTCGCCGAGTTTACCTGCGTACTCCCGCCCCAGGAGCTCGGTAAAGTTCACAACCATCCGCAGAGGTTCCTGCAAGTCGTGGGTGAGCGCATAGGCAAAATTCTGCAGCTCGGTATTGGTCGTCCGCAGCGCCTCTTCAGCCTGTTTGCGTTCTGTCGCGTCCTCAATCGCCAGAAGAATCGTCCGCGCCCGAGCGTTCGGATTGTAGATCTCGCTGGCGTTGAGGAGCATCACTTTCCGTCCGACATGCTCAAATTCGTGCGTCACCTCGAAGTCCCGGAACGTGGCGTGGGCGGGAAGAATGCTCTCCAGCACCTCGCGCAGTTTCGGGATGTTCCATTGTCCGTTCCCGAGGTCGTAGATGAGACGGTTTTCCGTCTCCTCCCGCACGGCATGGAAGGTTTCGTAAAACGACTTGTTGGCTTTTATGACTTGCAGGCTCTGGTCGAGAATCACCAGAGGCTCGCGCACTGTTTCGACAATAGCTTCGGCGAAGTCCAGACCGCGTTTAGCGGCGTCGATATCGATCAACATCAGCACGGCGCCGTCGGTCTTGCCATCCGGTCCCAGGGACGGGAGGATGCGCAGGGAATACCAGCGGCCGTGCGAGTCGCGGACATCGCGCGGTTGCCGGTTGCCGCCCTCCATGGCATCGAGCAGCAAGCGCCGCAGGTCGGGCAGCTCCATTCGAGGCCGAAGATCGGTGATCGACCGTCCCACATCGGAGGCGATCAGATTCAACATCGGTTCCATGGCGCGCGTAAAGCGGCGGATGCGCAGATCCCGCCCAACCATGACGAGCGGAATGCTGATGCTCTCGAGAAGATTGGCCAGATCCCGGTTGACTTTGCTGAATTCCACATTGCTGATCTTCAGTTCTTCGTTGAGCGTGTTGAGCTCTTCGTTAGCCGATTCCAGCTCTTCCTGCGCGGTTTCCAGTTCCTCGTTGCCAGCCTGCGCCTCCTCGTTCGCCGTCCTCAACTGTTCCAGAGTGGTTGCATTGTCTTCGACGATCGATTGCAGGTACTCTTTGGTCGCAGCCAATTCGCGCCGCAGCCGGGCGCTTCCCCCGCTGTCATCGATGGCGGGCTTCCCGGTCACCGCCGGGCCGCTCGATGGCTCGGCGTCCTCGAACAGCACCAGGAAATAGCTTTCCTTGGAAGAGGGCGAGGCTCTGAACGGGGTTACCTGGATGGCGACGTTTCTTAACTGGTTGCCGTCTTCGATCCGGAAACCGTCCTCTCTGGCTGCGGCGTTGGTTTCTCTGGCAGCTCGGATCGCTTTACCCAGACCCGCAATCAAGCCTTCGCGCGCCAGCTTGAGCAGATTCTGGGTCGGCTCACCCGGCGAAAGCTCGAGGTACGGAGCGGTGCGGCCGCGGACCTGCACGATGTTCATATGGTCGTCGATGACGGCGCCGGCGGGGCCGTGCTCGGCCAGCACCAACCGGTCGGCTTCTCTCAGCACGTCCGGCCCGGTTCGGCCGTCGGCGGTTCTCTCCCGGGGATCCACCCGGCCTTCGCTTCGGCGGCCTTCGCCTATCGGCAGCGCCGGCGTACCAACAGCCGGCCGCAGGCAGTAGATCTTGTGAGTTCTGTCCACTTGATGAAACGACTCGGAAAACGTGCCGATGCCTTCGGATGGCCCGAGGATCAGAAAGCCGGTTGGCTTGAGGGCGTACTGCAGGACCGACAGCACCTTGCGTTGCAAAATGTCTCCCAGGTAGATCAGCACGTTACAACAACTGATGAGATCCAGCTTGGAGAAAGGGGGGTCCTGCGCCAGGTTGTGCCCGGCAAAAACGCATACGTCCCGGACGATATTCGCAACCTGGTACCCGCGTTCCGTTCGGGTGAAGAACCGCGCCAGTCGCTGTGGCGAGACATGGGCCAACGCGGCGCCCGTGTATGTGCCGGAGCGGGCTTTCACGATCGCCGTTTCGCTGATATCGGTCGCGAAGATCTCGAATGGAAAGCTGAGGGTCGTGTCGTGGAGGAATTCCATCAGGCAGATGGCGATCGAATAAGCCTCTTCGCCGGTGGCGCAACCCGGCACCCAAATCCGGATCGAATCCGCGGCCCCCCGGTTCTCAACCAGAGCGGGGAACACCTTCTTCTTCAGTTCCTCGAAGACCGGGGCTTCGCGAAAAAATGCAGTGACGGTGATGAAGCAATCCTCGCACAAGGCGTTCGCTTCCTCGCGGTTCCGCTCGATCTCGCTGCTGTAATCTTCCAGCTTTTCGAATCCGCGGAGCACCATGCGCCGCTTGATGCGCCGCGCGATGGTGCTGTGCTTGTAGTACGCAAAGTCCACTCCGGTGGCGCTCTGCACCAAGCGGAGTATCTTGGCCAATTCCGCATCCGCCGGTGGCCGGGTTGCATCCAGAGGCTCGATCATGACGCGAGAAGTGCGCGCGATGGCCGCCAGTTGCTGCGCGATTCCGGCCGGCGGCAACACAAAATCGGCCACGCCGGCAGCGATGGCGCTTCCCGGCATGCCGTCGAACTTCGCGGTTCGCATTTCCTGAGCGAAGGTGATGCCGCCCGCGGCCTTGATCGCCTGGAGGCCCAGCGTCCCATCGGATGCGGTTCCCGACAGAATGACGCCGAAGGCCTTGTTGCCGCGGTCCGCCGCCAGGGCGCGAAGAAAAAAGTCGATCGGCATGTTGCGGCCAGTGTCTGGCCGGAGCGGAGTGTGCAGGACGCCATCGGAAATGTTCAAATTGCATCGCGGCGGAATCACATAGACACGATTGGCCTCGGCGCGAGTTTCGCCCTTCACTTCAGCGACCGGCATTTTGCTCGCCTTGGAAAGCAGCTCCGTCAAATGGCTCTCGTGACTCGGATCGAGGTGCTGAATCAGCACGAACGCCATGCCGGTATCGTCCGGCAGATGGCTGAGCAACTCCGTGAATGCTTCCAATCCACCGGCCGAGGCTCCCACGCCAACTATGAATGGGTGTGAGCTGCCTTCGGTGTTCGCCGCGGCGCGTGGCCGAGCGAGAGCCACTGCATCAACGGGATTTGCGGCTGCTGCGGAGGTCTTCACGTTCTCGGTAGTTCGGCGCTTTGGGCGGGGCGATTCAGACACACGCGGTGAACGCGCACCCGTTCGTGGCCGACGGCTGCCGGTCTTCTTTACCACACGCCACCATTAGCTCTCTTCATTGGACGAACGGCCGTTATTGCTGAAACGCCAACGCGACTTATTAGCACGCGAAGTGCCATTCTCGCGCCCGGGTAGGCCCGGCGCGTGGTCGCCGCGGCCGGCGAAGCAACTGACTGGAATTGTAGCTCCGTCATCCGGCTCTGGGAGCCGCGAGCAGGCCCTTCAGGGTCTTGCCAATCTCCATGAATTGATCCAGACCGGCAGGTTTGGTGATGAACCGGGAAACTCCAAGCTCCTTGAGCAGAGCCTCGTCTCTCCGGGATCGGGAAGAACTCCACGCACACACCGGGACGCCGCCGAGGTGTGTGGCGCTTCGGAGTTCGCGCAAGATGTCTTCGCCGGTATACTTGGACAGGTTCAGATCCACCAAAATCAGGTTCGGAATTGGGGCATCCGCATAGGGTCCCTGTCTGCGGATGAAAGCCAGGGCTTCCTCTCCGTTCGACAGGTGCATCAGCTCAAACCGGAAATCCTGCCTATTCAGGGCCCGCTCCAGCAGGAAGACGTCTGACCCGTTGTCTTCAATCACAGTGATTCGAGCAGCGCTAACTGTCGAGCCGTTTTCCACGTTTACTCCCGGCGTACCCAGCATGACCGTCTCCTCTTTATCATTCCACAGTCGATGGTGCCGGTACCTGCGCCAATACCTGCCGGGCCCGCACGATCCAGCGCTGGGGCGCTGGCCCGACGTAGTAGAAAGGGTAGCAGGTAACCAACGTGAGCGATTGCTCGCCCGAGGCAGCGAGTACCGTTGTGTCGTTGGGGCCCACGATCCTCAGCGATTCGACCTCATACCTGAAATCGCCGCTCGGCGTCGAAAGCCGAATCTCGTCGTTGATCTTCAGATCCTTCAGCGGGCGAAAGAGTGTGTCGCGGTGTCCGGCGAGACCTACGTTGCCTCGCTCGCCCGGCAGCGCCGTGCCTGGAATATGTCCGACCCCGCGCCGCAGCGCGGCGCTGCCGATCCCCTCCATGACGATTGCGGAAAGTCGAAGCCGTGGGATCTCAATGCGGCCGACCAGGCCCTTCGGAAGAACCGAAAACCGCAATTGAGGTGTGCCCTGGCTCGTCACGCGCTCAGCGCGCAATAGATCGAGATCACGGTTCTCGCGCCATTCAAAAACCCAGGAGTCCGTTAGCGCGAACCCACAAAACCCCAGAAGCAAGACCGCGCAGGCAAAGAACGCTCGATGGGCCCACTTCAGGGCCCGCTTGAGCGTCTCTCTCTTTACCATAAACTTCATTTGGCGCCATTCTCGTCGAGCCGCGGTTCGCCGCTGGCTATGTAACCGGCGCGCGTGCGGACGGACAGTCTATCGTGGCCGGCCGCTCGCGCAAGCACCCGAATGGCATGATATGCACCGTCACGAGCGGGGTTGTTCGGAACATACCCGATCGTGTATTGATGACGAATGTCCCGTGCGATGCGCTGGCAGATGGTCACTACTTCGTCGAGTTGGGCGGGAAAAAAGGCTTCGCCACCGGTCGCCTGTGCCAGGCGCTTGAGTACACCCGGGTTCCGGTCCGGATCGTCTTCGTCGAATACGCCGATCGTATAGATGATGGCGCTCGAACGCTCGGCCAGTTTCATGACCTCGGCCAGGCTATGCGCGCTCACATTGTCACCGCCATCGCTGAGGACAATCAGAACTTTCTTGTCCCGGCTGCCCGCCTGCGATTCCTCTAGGGCCTTGACGATCGCGTCGTAAAGAGCGGTCTGGCCTCCAGTATCAGTAGCCATGATTGCGTATTCGAGCGCGTCGGTGCTGTTGGTAAATCGGGTTGTGCGAGGCAGACCCAGCGACACCTTCTCGTTGAAGTTGACGACGAACATCTCGTCTTGTGCGTTGCTGGACCGCGCGAAGGTCCGGGCCGCGGCGATCACCTCGGCGAGTTTCGGCCGCATGGTGGTGCTGTGGTCGACAACCAGTCCGACGGTGACCGGAACATCTTCGTTCTTGAAGAGCTGGATGCGCTGCGGTACACCGTTCTCGGAGACTGCAAAATCCCGCTCGTCCAGATCGGAAACAAAGCCGCCTTGCCGGCCTGTCACCGTAGCGTGCAATACCACCAGGGCAACGTCCACCGAGACTCGGAAGGGCGCCGGGTCGAGGTCTTGTTTAGCTGGCGGCGCCTGCTCGCCGGCATGGGCCACCAGCGCCATCAGAAGAAGGGCCGGGAGAGCGGGCGTTTTCGTCACGCCACGTCTCCCGGCCCTCGCCAGCCCGTTCTTCATAGCTGCTTTACCTGCTGACTTCGTCACCGGGCCAAGCCCGTTACAGACCGCGCTTTTGCACGAGCCGGAGGGTCCAGGCCAAACCTAAAGCCAGGAATCCGAAGAGTGCCATCAGGGGTAACGAGCTAGCCGTCGCGGGCAGCGTCGCTGCCACTGGTTGCGCCGGTTCGGCCTGCGCCACTACCGGATCCGGAGTTGTTGGCGGCGGTGTGACCACCTGCGCGACTTCCACATCTTCTCCAGTGGGTTGAACCGCGATGACGGGCGCCTGCTGCAACGCCACCACTTCCGGTTCGCTCACCGTCAAGATCGGCTTTTCGACTTCGAGCGGCAAATCCGCCGTCGTGGCGAGAACTGCCGTGTTGCCGGTCTGGGCTAGCTCAACCGCTTTTGCCCGGGGGTACACAAATTCGTCGCCCCAGACCTTGCCCGGATAAAACCACGCCCGGAGTGCCTCTGGCAAACCTGCCGGCCGCTCCCGGAAAGTCATTACGGTTTTTCCGGTCGCTTTGAGGCGGTAGTTCGGGATGGCCAGTATGGTGGCGTAAACCACGGTTTCGTCCTTATTGAAGATCTGGACGATATGGCGGTCGGACTGCGAGGCCAAGAGTTTGAATACATAGGTGCCGGCTGGCAACACCCCCCACCCTTTGAGGTGGACTCCCGGAATCTCGACTGGCCCGCTGAAGGTGATCACGGTCTTGTTGTTCCACTCGTCCGCCTTTGCGCCCGGTAAGCATACCACGCCCAGTAGCGCCAGGCTGAACACGGCTGTTGATACTGTTTTCAAAACACTCATCTGCTTCTTCTCCTTTGATGTGCAAACTCGTGTGGCCGGCTCCTGGCTCCGTCGGGCACCATGCCTGTAGACCTTGGCTGGCTGGTCGCACACGATGGACGAGGAGCACTCCAAGGTCCATCGGCATGTTACGGCGCGGAGAGTGCGGCGGCTGTCTCGCTCAGGCCATTGCTTGCCGTACCTTGCAGGAGACGCGGCGCAGCTACCGTACTGAAGTCGAAGCCAGTCTCGCCGCGCGTAAGATGGGATTCAGCAGTTATTGCCGCGCGGAACGCACTTTCTGCAGATGCGGCGCGCGAGTTGCGGGCAGCGCAGTTGCAGCAGCAACGTGTAGAGATGGGAATGGAGCAGGCGAAGACGGACCGGCTTTCCGGGAGGCCGGCACAGTGGCGCGTTGCGCGCCTGCAGCTAATGTGTCCGGGCGGCGATGCCTGGACAGGGAACCATTGACATGACCAGGCTCAACAGCACAAGAACTACTGGTACGAACATTGGACTCTCGATTCAGTTGCGGACACCGCGGCGTTTTGAGCCAGCATTTCGGGCCGTACCACCCGGGCGCGCGGAGTCTCCGGCTCAGGTTGCTCCCAGCAGACTCGATGCCGCCGCCCGCACGTCCGGCACTCATACTGGCCATGCGAAGGCCACATTGGCTCGGCGTGCATCAGCCTGCACCAGAGGTTCGCGATTTTAGCTTGGGTCGGTTTCATCGATCCACAGTCCTTAGCCCAGGCGGGCGATTCTTAATTCTAAAGGCGGGTTGCGGCGGGGGTTGCCCGCCCCGAATGTTTCTGGGCACGCGACCATTCGTCGGCCTGTTTTTCGGCCTCCGCCTTCGCCAGGCCATACCGCTCCTGAATGCGGCCGACCAACTGGTCCTTCTTGCCGGCGATCGCCGCCCAGTCATTATCGGTGAGTTGTCCCCAGCGCTCGCGAGCCCAGCCGGTGAACTGCTTCCATTTTCCTTCGATTTGATCCCAATTCATGTTCAGTCCCTTGTTCCCGGTTTTCACTGGCTTGACTTAAGTCGTGGCACGTTTACCGCCGTTCCCATCTCAAGAGGCTGATGAGGCAAGTTTCGCCCGAATCAGCGATATCGGGTTGCGGACGGAGCGAAATGTGCATCTCGAAGGGCAGATTCTGCATCCACGCGATGGGCCCGTGCCGCTCGCCTTCGCGGCGCGATGGTCCGCGGTACTTGGCCCCGGTCGTGCACAGACACAGATTACGACGCTTCCAAAGGAAGGAACAGTAAATGTCGAAGAACACATCGGTATTAGGAATCTATCCGGACCGCACAACCGTTTCGGACGCCATCAACGTCCTACACAAAGCAGGGTATCGGACGACGGACATCTCGGTCCTGTCGTCGGACAACCAGGGCACCAAGGATTTCGCCCTTGTGAAGCACACTAAGGCTTTGGAGGGTGCGGCGGCGGCAGCGGGAATCGGTGCTGTAGTTGGCGCGGCGGTGGCTTGGCTGGTTGCCACTCAGATTGTGACCCTCGCGGTTCTAGAGCCCCTCGTCGCGGCGGGACCTGTGCTGGCGGCTTTGGCTGGCGCCGGCGCTGGCGGGGCCCTCGGCTGGCTGGTGGGATTGCTGTTCGGCTCGACCTTCACTGAGTATGTCGCCAAGCGGTACGCGGGCAGAATCAGGCATGGCGGAATCCTGCTGTCCGTTCATTGCGACAGTCAGGAGTGGTGTAACCGGGCCAAGACAGCGCTAAGAGACACTGGCGCCCGGAATATCTCATCCGCCTCGGAAACTTCCGCCGACTATGGAACGACTGACAAGCCAACCGAAAGGGCACCAGCCACAATCACGGGTCAGAAATAGAAAGTGCCTCTGCCCCAAATGGAGCAACACCGCACGGGACGTGTCGGCTGGCTCCGCGCGTCGGTCTTGGGCGCGAACGACGGCATCCTTTCGACGGCGAGTCTGGTGCTCGGCGTCGCGGCTGCGCATGCGACTCACAGCAATGTAATGGTCGCTGGGGTCGCCGGCCTTGTCGCTGGTGCGATGTCGATGGCGGCAGGTGAGTACGTGTCTGTTCACTCAGAGGCCGACACCGAACGCGCCGACCTTAACCTGGAGCGCGCGGAGCTACGGACAGACAACGCGGGCGAGCACAAAGAACTGGCAGCGATTTATATCGCCCGCGGGCTCGATCCGCAGCTTGCCAAACAGGTCGCGCAGCAACTGATGGCTCACGACGCTTTAGGCGCGCATGCCAGAGACGAACTTGGCATCTCCGCGGCTTTCAGTGCGCGTCCGATTCAGGCTGCGTTGGCGTCGGCAGCCAGCTTCGCCGTCGGAGCCGCCATGCCTCTCGTCGTCACCGGCATAGCCCCGGTGGCAGGTCTCATCCCGCTGGTCGCTGGAACCTCGCTCTTGTTCCTGGCTCTTCTGGGTGGGCTGGCTGCGCGCGCCGGAGGTGCCGGCGTGACCGTGGGTGCATTACGCGTCACGTTCTGGGGCGCTCTAGCCATGGCGGTGACTGCGAGCGTGGGGGCGCTGTTCGGAGCCTAATTGGCAGCGCCTGCTGCGTTCCGTGCACATTCTGCACCTGAAGCCACGGAACACCCCAGTTAAATGGCAGCGCCGGTTACTGAATGGCTCTACTCTCCGTATTGGCCCGGCGCTTGCACTTGTACACAGCGAAGGAGTAAAAAAGATGCTTTGGGCAATTTGTGTAATCCTGCTGGTTCTCTGGGCCCTGGGAATGGCAGCCTCCTACACCGGTGGAGGGCTGATTCACCTTCTGTTGGCCATTGCCGTGGTGGTGCTGGTAATCCGTCTGTTTCAGGGACGCAGGGTTGTTTAGCTCACGAAACACATCCAGCCGGCGTGCGCCGAGCCATCGACTGGGTGTCGGATTGCTACTTACCGGCTAGGAGAGTAAAAGAAGATGCCTTTAATTAACGTCGTGATTGTGCTGATCGTGGTCGGCGTCGCGTTGTGGCTGATCAATAACTATATCCCGATGGCGCACAGCATCAAGACAATTCTGAACGTAGTGGTTGTTGTCGCGGTCGCCGTTTGGGTCTTGCAGGCGGTCGGAATGTGGGGGCGCATAACCAGTTATAAGTTGTGAGCAGAGGCAAGTAGGGTTGGTCTGGTGCCCCAATTCGTTCTCTCCAAACTCGTGTTCGATCTACACCGAAGGCAGTGGCCGGCCGCAAGCGCTGGAAACTGTCCGCACCGAACATCAAGCCTGGGATTTATGGAACACGTAGAAGAATACAGCCACACTCAGACTTGCCAGCAGGTGGATTCCCGATGTGAGCAGCGTAATCGCCGCAACGGCTCCGTGGGTAAAGCTCACCAGGTCGCGAATGAAGCCGGCTGCCAGCAGAACCGTCAGCAGGATCGTCCCGATTAGAGCAAAGAGCGCCGCATCCTTGAGTTTCATTCTTGCAGTATAGTCTACTTCCTCGCCCTGGCGTAGCACCGATAGTGTATCCTGTCCAAGGTGATGAGATCGGATCAGCAGGTTCGTGCTGCGGCGGTGGTTAGCGGGCTGGTGCTGTTTGGAGCGATGGCGTATCCACTAGCGCGCGGCGGCGCGATCGGGTTCGACCTGCCGGTGCGGTCAGCGATCCACGCTTGTGCGTTCCCGGCGCTGACTGTGGCCATGCGGCTGATCACGCTGCTGGGCTCGGAGTACTTCCTGGTGCCGCTGGCGGCCATTCTGGTGTGGCGCTGGGAGAAGCGCGGCGGGCGCAAAGCGGCTTGCCGGCTGGTGGCTGGGAGCCTGAGTGCCGAGGTGGTGGCGCAGTTGCTCAAAGCGATGATCCACAGGCCGAGGCCGGAGCTTTTCTTCGGGCTGGTGCCCAGCGAGACGTATAGTTTCCCGAGCGGCCATGCATTCGTGCCGACGGTGTTCTTCGGGATCCTGGCCGGCATCCTCGCGCCGGGTGCACGGTGGCCCGCGGCGGTGGCGGCATTGGCTGCGCTCGTCGGATTCTCACGCGTGTATCTCGGCTACCATTATCCGAGCGACGTGGTGGCTGGCTGGGCGCTGGCGCTGGTATGGCTAGCGCTGTGGGCCAGTGTTGAAGACCGCCGTGCGGCTCCCTGTCCGTGATTAGTGCCTTTCGTCCGCGATCCGAGGTCCACCGCCGTGAAATGTCGAATGCGGTCGAGTCAGCCGCCAGAAATGCTATACTTAAGTTGGCATCCCCCACCAAGAGCGGCGTGGAACAACCTGTACTTCCGGTCTACTGAGCCGTCCCTGGGTGTCTCTTGCCAGAGAGGCTCAAGCCGGTGCCGTTGACACAAACACAGAAACGCCTTCTGGAAACCTGGTTAAAGAAACACAAAGCGCCTGTCGATCCACCGAACTGCCACGCCCCAGCCGGACCAGAGATGGTTCACACTCCGGAAGTGTTGACACCTACCGCGGTTCAGGAGCGTCTTCTGGCAAGCTGGTTGACAAAACAGCGGAAACAATCGTGCCCTCAGAGACGCCAAGCCCTTATCGAGAAGGTCATAACTAAAGCTCAGGAGCCGCCTATCGAGGCACGGCAGCCTGCTCTGGTAAAGGGCAGAGCACCAGCGAATCCAGGCGGGTGCGCACGTCCAGGCAGCCATGAGAAATACCAGAATCCCAAATGGAGTGACGATACCTGGTTCGAGAAACGGTATGGCGATCCTGGCTACTACAGTAGAGTCAAAGGTCTTTAATATGGCTGGTTCGTCACCACCGGTGTGAGTTCACGATGGTGACCGCATGTGGAACCAGTCTCAGCTTGGAGATGATTGATGAGCGAGCCGCCGCCGGAGCGGAGGCCGATCACTCCGGCCAGTCCCTCCGGCTCCTTTCAGCCTGGAAATAATGTGACTGAAGCTACTTGACTTCGATCTTGAGCAAGGCGTCCGAATGCTCGTGACGCCAGTTCCAGTAGTTCTGTTGATCATTGTCTTTGAGCTTGGAAAAATCGCCGTATTTACGGTGGTTCTGTGTTGCATAGATACGATACGCCTTATCTTCTTGACCGTTCCATGCATGATCGTCATTGTGTTGCTTGTCGTGATAGGTGCGAGCGGCTTTCTGATCTTCAGCTCGCAACATTCTTGGCGCCGCTATGGGGGCCATAAGGGCCGCACTCAGCAGGGCAGTACTCCAGAAACGTGACATTGTTGTTTTGTTCTCCTATACGGCGAGAGAGCAATCGTCGGGCCAGCGGTCCTCGGCCGTGGCCTGGAGGAAACGCGCGTGACGGAATGCCGTTCCTATTCGAAGGTGGCCCGCGCAAACATGCGATCCATTAGGTGGACCATACGCGCGGCCACTGATTTGCCGCATGGCTGCCGTCTCCTGCGCTCGCGACCTTTATAGCAGTTCTTGCCTGAGGGACGGCAGGACTTGCATACGGTAACTTGCCGGAGCCCGGCGTAATCTACTTTGTGTCCGCAGAGATCGCCTTTGGCCTTCCACCTGCACTGCATTGCATTTGGAAGGGGAAAAAGATGACAACCATTGTGATTGTTCTTTTGGTGTTGTTTGTGCTTGGTGGCGGCGGCTGGGGTTATTCTCGTTTTCGCAACTAACTCCCAACGGCCACTTGGTCAGGCGGTGACGTGAGAAGCACGGGCCGGGTAGACCCGAGCCGGCGCCCTGCGGTCCGGCTCAGCGAGGCTCTGTAGGGCACGAGTAATGCAGGAGTAGAGGCAGATCGATCATGAGTATATCGGCAATAAGCACAACGGAATGGATCGTAATCATCGCGTTCGTCGTGGTCCTGGTTGCGGGAATCGCCGCGTTCCTGCTGCACCGAAAGCACCGGACGGAGAGACTGCGCGCACAGTTCGGCGGCGCCGAGTACACGCGTGCCGTGGAGATAGGCGGAGACCGGCGGCACGCGGAAGCCGGGCTCGAAGAGCGCAATCAACGAGTCGAGGGGTTTCATCTTCGGCCGCTCGCGGCAGGCGACCGGGAGCGGTTCCGGAAGTCCTGGACCGAGGTTCAAGCGCGCTTCGTCGACGGCCCCGCTGGCGCGGTTACGGCAGCGGACCAACTGCTGGGTGATGTGCTTTCCACGCGGGGCTATCCGTTAGGCAACTTTGAACAGCGAGCGGCGGATATCTCCGTGGATCATCCCCTGGTATTGGCCAACTACCGGAAGGCTCACGAAATCGCGCTCCAGCAGACGCGGGGTGAAGCCAGCACGGAAGAACTGCGCCAAGCGATGGTCCATTACCGGACGCTTTTCGAGGACCTGGTGAACGAGCCAGGATCGCTTTTGGCGAGGGCTGCTTCATAGAGCTCAATGTTCTGGCGCGTGAAGAGGGAATTGTCATGTCATTCGGAATTTACATTCTCGGTTTCTTGATCCTGATCGGCGGACTGATCTATGCGGCAGTGATCCTGCACATTGCCGCGCATTGGATTGCCGTGGGTTCAATCGTGCTTTTGGGCCTCGCGATTCTGAAGGGCGTCCAAGCCACACGGGGAAGAGACCCTTCATAAGGAAACGTTCGTATCAAAGGTTGTTATCAAAAGGAAAAACATGAAAACGAAAACGCTCAGAACATGCCTATCCCTGCTGGCGATTGCGGCTGCTGTGGCTCTGGCCGGGTGCTCGGCGGCGTCCAACAAGGCGGCCGACGTTTCCGCCAGCATTCGCGGGTCGCTCGATAAGGCGGGATACAAGGACGTATCGGTGAGTCAGGATCGCGACAAGGGTGTTGTGACCCTAGGCGGGCACGTAGCAGCATTCGGCGATAAGTCGCAGGCCGAATCCATTGCGAGTTCTATCGCGGGCGCCCAAGTTGTTTCCAACGAGATTGCAGTAATTCCACCCGGTTCCGGAAGTGACGTCAAGAACGTGAACTCGGATCTCGACAAGGGTATCGAAAACAACCTGGATGCAGCTCTCATTACGAATAAGCTGCACGATAGCGTCAGGTACGCCGTTAAGAATGAGGTTGTCACGCTGACCGGCGATGTCGACTCTCAATCGACGCGCGCACAGGCCCAGAGTATCGCAGCCGCGGTTCCGAACGTGCAGCAGGTGGTGAACGAGTTGCAGGTTAAGGCGCAAAAGGCCACCTCGACGAACTAAGCGCGTCTTCCTGGCGCGCACGCTTGCGGTTTGCGTGCAGTCACGCCTGTCAGGCGTCCGGCCCTGGAGTGACTTCGGGCGCGGCGGGACTGACGGGAACCCGTGCCCGGCGTAAGTATGTCAGTAGCAGATATCCGAAGACAGCGGCCGCCAGCAGTGCTGCAATTGCCCAAGTAAGATCACCCAGAACTCCGTATAGGGACATCACGCGATCGCTGAAAAACCACCCCAAAGAGATAAAGACGGTTGCCCCGGTGATTTCGCCCAAAGTGTCCCAAAGGAGGAATCGATGCCACGGGTAGCCCGCGGTGCCGCTAGCCAGGTTGATCCAGGGTCCCAGGGGACTGAGCAGCCAGCGGGTAATAAAGATGCCGGACCCGCCCCAGGCCTTCACTTTAGCTTCCATGGCTGGCAGGCTGTCGCGCTTCCCGAACACTCCGCTGAGCCATGCCACCACGGCTGGGCCTCCCCATCGGCCGATGGCGTAGCCGGCTTGATCGCCGAGGATGGAACCGGCGCCGGCTGCGCCAATGGCCCACCAAAGGTTCATGGCGCCTTGCGAAATCATAGAGCCCGCGACAATCAGCAAGAGCGTGATGGGTAGCGGCACACCGATGGCCGCAATCGCCACGATTGCGAAGAGCGCCGGCGTCCCATACTGTGAAACTGCCGCGAGAAGCTGATCGTTCATCGCGGTTGGCCACCCGGTGGCCGCGCGGCGGCATCGATGGCGCGTTGCAGTTGGGCTATCAGCTCGGGAACAGGGCGCTTCAACTCATGAGCGAGGTGGCGAACCGATCGCCGATCGTGCGGCTCCTGCGGACGGACCCCGATAGCTTGAAACAGCACGGAGGCGGGAACGTGGTGGGTATGGGCCACAAATGGGACCGACATCCATTCCCGGATGGGCTCATTGGCTGTGTGGATCTGACGCACCCGCCGGCCGGCCCTGGAGCCGAAGACGATGGTGCCCGCCATCGCCAGCACGAAGGCGAGGCCAACAGCCAGTGTGCGCTGCCACGTTTTCCCCACAACTCAATATAACTGAGGCTGGCCGCCGCCAGATTCCTCAGTCCCGACTGTGTCAGAGGGTATTCGCTGGAACGGTACCGCGCGTGCTCTGACAATTGCCAATGCTGTATGCGATTTCGTCGATCCCGTCAGTCCCTGGAAGGAAATCATGAAGAACACACGCTCAGCGAGCACGATCACCGGCGCCGTCTTGACAACGATTCTCGTCTCGTTCTCCGCTTTCGCGCACGACCACAACGCCCTGAACGGCACCTGGACTCTGGTGCCGACAAAGAGCGATTTCGCCGGCCAGCCCGTCGTTCAAACCGGCAGCGTGACGATCAACGAGAGGCAGGGGGTGGTCACCGTCTCGCGCAGTTTTGTGTATGAGGGCGCCACCGAAACCTTTTTCTATCGAGACATCACGGACGCCGAGAACAACGCCACCATTCACACCGGCAAAGACCTCAAGAGCAAGACCAGTTGGGATCATGATGTCCTCAAGGTGACGACCACGCAATACGGCGCGACTACGCTCGAACGCTATACGCTAGCTGCGGATGGCACCATGATGGTCAACGTCGAGCGGCCGGACCACAAGGCGATCACGCTCGTCTTTCAGCACAAAGACGACTGACCTCTTCACCGGGCCGCCGGCGGCTCCTGGTCGGTGGGAATTCCGGCCAGGGAGCGATAGAATGCAACTGCCCGGTTGATCGAGGAAGACTCATGTCCCGTGGTCATGCGGCTCGCGTTCCGTCCGGTGCGCGAGATGTTGTAGTATCGCCAGACACTGTCGGATTCGCGATCGAGAAAATAGACCGACTGCACATCACCCGGATGGAACAACGTCACAAAGGAGAAGCGCATGACGCTGACGTTCTCGACATCGAAAACAAGCCGGTCTTGCGAAGCCTCCCGAATACGCATTCGGTAGACGGCGGTGCCGGAAAGATTATCGGTCTGTTCCGAGTAGAGCAGTTTACCCTCTGTCATCTCACCAGGCAGGAAGTCCTGGCGGAGCTGCCGTGGCGCGGGACCGGTTAAGGCGTGGGCGCTCACAATCAATGTCCGCCACTGCTGGTGAGTCGTCGACCAGTACCGCATGCCCTCGAGTTCCGAAATCGCCCCGATGCGGCGCAGCAAGCCCTCCTCTCCCGAGGTACAGCGAAATCGCGCGGCTGTCGCGATCAGCGTGGAGAAGCCCGTCTCAGCCCAACCGGTGCACACCGGCGGCCTCCAATCGCGGCCGAAATCAGACTCGCTCCAGAACTTTACGGCGGGCGGACGATCGAGAGCCGGGTACGGCGGGACGGGTTCCTGTCCGCACGGCGGCTGCGGCCCCGGCTGCGCATAGCCGTACGCCTGGCAGAAAACCATCACCGAGAATACAAACCGAATCATCGCCGTTGCCCCGGGAGCCTGGCTGGAACCGACAGGCGGAACCCGCTGCACCGGACCGTTCATAGTGCACGTGGGTGACCGCGACTTGAATCGCCACGCCTGGGCCGAGGCAGCTTGCTAGAATAGGACTTAATGCCTCGACTGCCTGCGGTCCCTGGCCGGGTCCTGATCGTTGACGATGAGGAGCGCCAGCGCAGCGCCTTGGCGGCCATGCTTTCCGAGTCTGACTTTGAAACGCAGGTGGCGGCCGATGGGCAGGAAGCGCTGGAGCGGCTCATTGCCTTCAACGCGGAC
>Ga0187847_10000117_pt1 | contig 91235 bp, 88 predicted proteins | sample June2016WEW_4_10_FD_132458 | JGI IMG/M metagenome (GOLD analysis project Ga0187847, IMG submission 132458) | Peatland microbial communities from SPRUCE experiment site at the Marcell Experimental Forest, Minnesota, USA - June2016WEW_4_10 | ecosystem: Environmental > Terrestrial > Soil >...
AGCACCGAGAGGGTGATCTGGCTGCCCCGGTTCTCGATGGCGTCGCCCCAGATCTTCTCGACCTTGATCCCCGACTCGTCGAGGGCCTTCTGCAGTGACGTGATGATCCTCTCCTGCTCCTCGGTCGTGAGGTCCTCGGAGTAGACCTTCTCCCAGGAACCGGTGTAGTGGTAGAACTGCGTGCCGCAGGTGGGCAGCAGGAAGAGGTTCTCGAAGTGGTCGTCGCTCGGCAGCTTGGCCAGTAGCTGGCTCTCGAACTGCTCCCAGGCCCCGCCCGAGATGACGGCCACCTTCATGAAGGTGAGCAGGTCGCCGAGCAGGCCGGCCATCTCGGGGCTGAGCGAGGACTTGCTTTCGGCGAGGGTTCCGTCCAGGTCGAAGACAAAGAGCTTTTTCATGGGATCTCATCTCTGGGTGCTCGCGCGACGAAAGAAGCCTCGAGGTAGGGAACTGCTGACTGGCTCATTCTAGGGCGTGACGAATTACCGTCGACGTGGCGAAGGGGGCCGACGCGGTGTAGGGCGTCACGCAGTCGTCACGCGGCGTGTCTCATTCTTACGCACTTATTACGTGTGGTGGTCGTGGCCGATGATGTGCTCGGCGTAGGCCTGCATCGTCCCTTCGGGATCGTCGTGCATCAGGTAGAGCGCGAACTGGTCGACGCCGAGACCCTCGAGCTCGTCCAACTTCTCGCGGTGGCGCTGCACCGGACCGAGCAGGCAGAACCGGTCGATGATCTCGTCGGGCACGAACTCGGTGTCGGGGTTGCCGGCGCGTCCGTGGTGGCGATAGTCGTAGCCCTGGCGGCCCTTGATGTAGTCGGTCAGGGCCTCGGGAATGGCCTGGGACTGGGACCCGTAGCGTTCGACGATGTCGGCGACGTGGTTGCCGACCATGCCGCCGAACCAGCGGACCTGGTCGCGCTGGTGGGCCAGGTCCTCGCCAACGTAGGCCGGCGCCGCGACCAGCACCGTGAACCCCTCGGTGTCCTTGCCGGCCGCTCGGGCCGCTTCGTGGGCCGTGTGGATCGCCCATTCGACGATGAAGGGATCGGCCAACTGCATGATCAGGCCGTCGGCCTTCGAGCCGGCGACTTCCAGGGCCTTGGGCCCGTAGGCCGCCATCCAGACGTCCAACTGGCCGTCCGTCACCCAGGGGATCTTGACCGCGGTGTCGCGGATGCGCGCCTCGCGACCCTCGGCCAGGTCCTTGACGACGCCGATGCACTCGGCCAGCGTGGCCAGCGACGAGGGGCTGCCGCCGGTGTAGCGAACGGCCGAGTCACCCCGTCCGATGCCGCAGACGGTGCGCGGACCGAACATGTCGTTGAGTGTCGCGAAGAGCGACGCGGTGACCGACCAGTCGCGCGTCAGGGGATTGGTCACCATCGGTCCGACCTTGATGTGCGACGTCGAGCTGAGGATCTGGGAGTAGATGACGAACGGTTCCTGCCACAGCACGCAGGAGTCGAAGGTCCAGAAGTGGCTGAAGCCGGCCGCCTCGGCCCGTTGGGCCAGTTCGATCACCTGGCGAGCGGGGGCGTTGGTCTGCGCGACGAGTCCGTATTCCATTACCCGTTTCTACTCCTCGACGATGGTCGACGGGCCGCTCTGGGCCAAAAGGGTGTCGGTGCGGGCGTCGGCCTCTCCGGCGAAGAACTGGTCCAGGGCGCGTTGGAACAACGTGTCGTTCGACGCGCGCGCGAAGAGGGTCATCGACGAATGGAACTTCACGTCGTCGTAGCGGAAGATGTCGTGTGCCGACTTGGCGACGTGACTGTTCGCGGCGGACGTGATGTCGCGCAGCCGGGGTCCGAGCACCGGGTGCTCCAGGTAGGCGCGGGCCTCGTCGAGCGAACGGATCGAGTACTCGCGCGACATGGCGCTGGAGCCGAGTCCTGCCAATTGGGGGAACACGAACCAGATCCAATGGGTGTCCTTGGAGCCTCGGCGGATCTCCTCGCAGGCGCGCTGGTAGGTGCCGCCGGCGTTTTGTGCCTCAACGAAGCGCTCTAGACGATACGACTCCTCCATGGGTACTCCTCGCGTCGGCGGTGGACAACATCGGCGTGGTCCGGCGCGCCACGAAACCCAGATCGGTGCCGCGAGCGTTGGCCGGCCTGTCTACTCAGCGCAGGCAACCGTTGAGCCCGCGTTCGAGGAACTGACCGGAGCCCGCGACCCCGACGTAACTGTCGTTCTCGATGATGATCGAACCTCGCGAGAGCACCGTCGTCGTGCGGCCCTTCACCTCCAGGCCCTCGTAGGCCGAGTAGTCGACGTTCATGTGGTGGGTCTCGGCCGAGAGCACGTGGCGGGCCGCGGGGTCGTAGACGACGATGTCGGCGTCGGACCCGGGCGCGATGACGCCCTTCTTCGGGAAGAGTCCGAACATCAGCGCCGGCGTCGTCGACGTGACCTCGACCCAGCGCGCGAGGGAGATCTCGCCCTGGTCGACGCCTTGGAAGATCAGGTCGAGGCGGTGCTCGACGCCGGGCAGGCCGTTGGGGATCTTGGAGAAGTCGCCGCGGCCCATCTCCTTGTGCTCCTTGAAACAGAAGGGGCAGTGGTCGGTCGACACCAGGCTGAGGTCGTCGGTGCGCAGCCCGCGCCACAGCGCCGCGTGGTAGCTCTCGGGACGCAGCGGCGGGGAGCACACGTACTTCGCGCCGTCGAAGCCCTCGCGCGCGAGGTCGCGGTCCGAGAGGAAGAGGTACTGCGGGCAGGTCTCGGCGAAGACGTTCTGACCGAGGTCCCGCGCCGCGACGACCTCGTCGAGCGCCTCGCTCGCCGACAGGTGCACGATGTAGAGCGGTGCGTCGGCGACGCGGGCCAGCACGATGGCCCGGTGCGTCGCCTCGCCCTCGAGCGCGGCCGGGCGGGTCAGGCCGTGGAAGCGGGGATCGCTCTCGCCCCGGGCCAGGGCCTGGGCGACCAGGACGTCGATGGCGATGCCGTTCTCGGCGTGCATCATGATCGTCGAGCCGTTGGAGGCGGCCTGCTGCATCGCCTGGAGGATCTCACCGTCGCTCGAGTAGAAGACGCCGGGGTAGGCCATGAAGAGCTTGAAGCTCGTCACGCCCTGGTCGACGAGCTGGTCCATCTCCTTCAGTGACTGCTCGTTGACGTCCGAGACGATCATGTGGAAGCCGTAGTCGATCGCGCAGTTGCCCTCGGCCTTGCCGTGCCACGTCTCGAGACCCTGGTGCAGGCTGGTGCCCTTGGATTGGATGGCGAAGTCGATGATGGTGGTCGTGCCGCCGAAGGCCGCCGCCCGCGTGCCCGTCGCGAAGGTGTCGACGGAGTAGGTGCCGCCGAAGGGCATCTCCATGTGGGTGTGGCCGTCGATCGCGCCGGGCACCACGTACTGGCCGGTGGCGTCGATGACCCGGTCGGCACCCTCGCGCCACGACTGGCTCGTCGGCGTATCGGGGGCGCCCAGGGCGGCTATCGTCTCGCCGTCGACGAGCACGTCGGCGCGGATGGGTCCGCTCGCGTTGACGACGGTGCCTCCGGTGATGAGTGTCTTCATCGATCCTGCCTTTCTCGTCGGGCGTGTCCTAGGGCGCGACCAGGCCGTCGTAGCTCTCGGGTCGGCGGTCGCGGTAGAAGGCCCAGGTGTGGCGCACCTCGCGCAGCACGGCCATGTCGAGGTCGCGCACGACGACCTCGCTCTGGCTGTCCGAGGCCGCCTCGCCGATCATCTGGCCGCGGGGGTCGACGAAGTAACTCGAACCGTAGAAGCTGTTGTCGCCCAGCTCCTCGACCCCGACGCGGTTGATGGCGCCGACGAAATACTCATTGGCGACGGCCGAGGCCGGTTGCTCTAAGTTCCACAGGTAGGCCGACAGGCCCCGGCTGGTCGCCGAGGGGTTGAAGACGATGCGCGCGCCGCCCAGGCCCAACGCTCGCCAGCCCTCCGGGAAATGGCGGTCGTAGCAGATGTAGACCCCGATGGGACCGACGGCCGTGTGAAAGACGGGGTAGCCCAGGTTGCCCGGGCGGAAGTAGAACTTCTCCCAGAAGCCCTTCACCTGGGGGATGTGGTGCTTGCGGTACTTGCCGAGGTAGGTCCCGTCGGCGTCGATGACGATCGCCGTGTTGTAGAAGACGCCCTCCTGCTCGACCTCGTAGATCGGCACCACGAGGACCATGGAGGTCTCCTTGGCCAGTTCGCACATCAGCTGCGTCGTCGGCCCGGGGATCGACTCGGTGTAGGAGAAGTACTCGGGGTCCTGGACCTGGCAGAAGTAGGGGCCGTAGAAGAGCTCCTGGAAGCAGAGCACCTGGGCCCCCTGGGCCGCCGCCTCGCGGGCTAAGGCCACGTTGGCCTCGATCATCGAGGCCTTGTCGCCCGTCCACTTGGACTGCACGAGTGCGGCCCGCACGACCTCGGGCACTTCATCAACCTGGCTCATGGACTCTCCTCGATACGCGCCGAGGCGACGCGCGTCCGCCTCCGGCACCTACCTCATTACCACGTGCGGGCGCTCAGCGTGCCGCTCGAGGGACCTGGGGTCGGTCTCGACGCTGAGTCGACGAGCCGTTCAGGGCCGTGGCGGCTCGAGCCCGTCCCAGGACCAACGCGGGAAGCCCAGGTTGGGCGCCACCACCGAACCGCGGGGCGAGTACGAGTCCACTTCGCCCGTGGCGTAGGTGATGTAGTCACGCAGCACCTGGCGAAACTCGGGGTCGTCGGGCAGGGCCGCGTCGTCGGCCGCGGCGACGAAGCAGTCGACGAAACGCGGCGCCAGGTCGCGCTCGGCTTCCGATCCGGCGTGGAGGCGCAACATCGCCGAGTGTCCACCGCACGTCTGGGTGTAGGTCGCTGGTCCGCCGAAGACCTCGCCCAGGTAGTGCGCGAGGTGATCGATGTGTTGAGGGTCCAGCGAATGCGAGAAGGGATGGTTCAACACCGGGTCGGCGAGGCACCGTTCGTGCAGGGCCCCCGCGAAGTTGAGCCACGCCTGGTACCCGCCCGCGTAGTCGAAGACCGATGGTCGCTGCGCCTGCGTCATTCGCCCCCCCGTCGCCCGAGTTTTCGCCGCCGCCCTCGCGTTGGTGCATCGGGCCATCCGGTATCGATTCTTGCATCCAGCTTCGACGTTTGACCCGAGTCTCGGGCGTCTTGCAGTATTACGTGCGACGTAGTAAAGTCGGTCCCGTGGTCAAACGACGTCGTGGTACCGGTGGCGCGCTGGGCAGGAACAACGAGCCGGCGCTGCTTATCCTCACCAGCCTCGCCTCGGGGGAGAAGCACGGGTACGCCCTGCTTCGCGATATCGAGGGCTTCGCCGGTATCGTGCTCGGGCCGGGGGCGCTCTACGGAGCCATCGCACGCCTGGAGGAGCGCGGGTTGATCGAACCGGTGCCCAGCGAGGATCGCCGTCAGCCCTATCGCATCACCGACTTCGGACGGACCGCCCTCGCTGACGCGGTGAACGAGATGCGCTCACTCGCCAATGAGGGCGCGGTCCGCTTGGGCCTGCGCCCACCCGCTCGCGCGCACCCCTCTCTGCCGATTGGTCTGGGTGGCCTGGGGTGAACCTCGACCGCCGGTTCGATCGACTGTTGCGTTGGTACCCGCCCAGCTGGCGCGAGCGCTACGGCGACGGGATGATCGCGCTCTTGGAGGATGCGTACGCTCAAGGCGCCGTCCCCTGGCGGGTTCGTCTGTCACTGGCGCGCACCGGTCTGGTTGAGCGTTTCCGTGCGTCGGGCCTGGTCGGCGCGTCGACTGGCCGGAGTGAGCAACTTCGCGCCGGCTCGCTGTTGGTACTGTGCGCCTGGTCGGCCTTCGTGGTCGCCGGATCGATCTTCGCGAAATTCTCCGAGCACTGGTCGTCCTCGACGCCGCCCCTGCACCGCTCCCTCGCGAGCGTGGGGTACCACATCGTCGAGGGGGCCGGTGCCTTCGGGGCCGTGGTGGTGGCGGTGGCGGCGCTCCTAGCGCTGCCCCCGTTCATCGCGTTGCTTCGCTCCGGCGGGTGGTCGTCGCTGCGTCGCCCGCTCCACCGAGTGGCGATCGCGGGGGCGGCGATCGCCGTGCTCACCGCCGCACTGGTGATATGGGCCCACGCGTTGAGCTCGCACGATCGCAACGGTGCCCTGGTGCCCTACGAGGCGGCCTTCCTGTTCTGGAGCGCGGCCGTCGTCGTGGCGATCGCGGTCACGACCGGTTCCGTCGTCGCGGTGGTCGGCCGCCTCGATTTCTCGTACCGCAAGATCCGGATGCTCTCGGCGATGGCTCTCGCCCTCGTCGCGTCGATGATGGCGGTGTTCGCGGGAGTGGTGCTCTGGTGGGTGCAGGAGGCCTCGGCCGCACCTCACTTCCTGGCCAACAACATCGGCGACGGGATCGTGGCGACCTCGAGGCTGTTCCCGCCGGCGATGATCGTCGCGAGTCTCTTGATGGTGCTGGGCTTGGCCGCGGCGACGGGCGGCGTCACGCGCCTCACGAGGTCGCTGCACGCGAAGGGCGGTCCGGCGCCCAGCGCTTCGCGCTAGGCACTTCGACCCGTACGGCCACGGCCGAGGCATGAGGGCGATCGTCGAGCATGCGCGTAGCCGGTGGCGCTGTCTCGGGCCATCGGTATCGGCGAGGGTGAGAGACTGGACGTCGTGGCCCCGCCGTATCGAGAGAGTCGGACGCATCGTCGCTTCGCGCGCCACGGAGCCCGGATCCTCATGTTGGTGGGCCTCGCGGCGCTGGTGGTGTGTGTCGTAGTCAATTCGTCGGATACCCGTTCGGCGGCCTCGCAGGACTGGCCGCCGTTCGTTCTCGTCACCGGTTTGTTGCTGATCGGGATGGTCGCCAACGACGACGGTCTCTTCTCGGCGGCCGGCGACTCGCTGGCCCGCGTCTCGTCCAATGGCCTCGTGCTCTTCGTGGGCGCGGCGATCGTCATCGGCGCTGTCACCGCCGTATTGAATCTCGACACGTCGGTGGCCTTCCTCACCCCGGTCCTCGTCTACACGGCCCGCAGCCGCGGCGGGGGAGAGGCCCCCCTGCTTTACGGTTGCCTGCTGCTCTCGAACGCCGGATCGCTCTTCCTGCCAGGCTCGAACCTGACCAATCTCATCGTGCTCGGACACGTGCGCATGAGCGGTGCACACTTCTTCGCTGATATGTGGGCACCGGCGCTGACCGCCTTGGTGGTGACGGCCGTCGCCGTCGCGTTCATGGAGCGTCGCTCGATGCGGGTCGTGCGCCACGAGCCATTGGCGACGTCGGAGCCGTCGTTCGGGCTGGGTCTCGTGGCCGTGCTCCTCGCGGCGACGCTGGTGCTCGTCCTGTCGTCACCGGCGCCGTCGGTGGCGGCGGTCGGTCTGGGCGTGATCGGTCTCCAGCTCATTCGGCGCAAGGAGACCCTTCGTCACGTGAACCAGGTGATCGGGGTGCCGCTACTGATCGGACTGTTCGGCGTCGCGGTGGCGCTCGGCACGGTCGGCCGACTCTGGTCGGGTCCGAGTGCGATGTTGTCGCATCTGGACACCTGGGCGACGGCCGGTGTCGCGGCCATCCTCTCGGTGCTGGTCAACAACTTGCCCGCGGCGTCGCTGCTGGCCGCGCGGGCGCCGGCCCACCCCTTCGCGCTGCTCATCGGGCTCAATGTGGGGCCGAATCTCTTCGTGACGGGCTCGCTGGCGTGGTTGCTGTGGCTGCGCGCGGCCCGCCTGGCCGGGGCGCGGCCGTCGCTCGCGCGCGCGACGCGCATTGGCATCGTCGCGGTGCCACTGTCGATGGTCGCCGCGCTCGCCGTCCTCGCGGCCCGCGGCCTCGCCTGAGTCGTCGCGGCCCCGCCGATCGACGGGGCGCTCGATCACGCTACGAGGGCAGCTGTCGAAGGCCGATGTCGTTGCCGTCGTCGTCGCGCACCGAAGCGACGAGCAGGCCGGCACCCACGTCGCGCGCCGCCACGATCACGGTCGCTCCGGCGTCGACCAGTGACTGCGTGGCCGATTCGATGTCGGCCACGTCGTAGTACACGATCGGCCCGACCAGGCCCTGGTCGTGGCCGTTCGGGAGCAGACCGATCTCGCGGTCGGGCATGGTGAAGTGGACGTAGTACGCGGTATCCACCGACGGCTCGATGCCGAGCAGGGCGCGAAAGAGCCCCTTCGCCGCTTCGACGTCCTTCACGGGGTAGATAACAGGTCCGGCGGTGATGGTCATGGTCTCTCCTTTGGGTGGTACTGGTGGTGTCGGTTGAAGCGACGCAGTCGATGTGAGGTGTGACCTGCGGTGCTTCACCACTTTGACGGTCCCACACCCACTTTTGTGACCGGTGCTGGAAAAGATACCGCGGCGGCGACCTCGGGGCTCGTCGAAGTCATCTCGGCCTGGACCCATCGCTCGCAGCTGCGCGCGGCGGATGACGCAGTACCTACTGGTTCGAAGGGACCGGTCCCGTCTAGGGTCGTGGCGTCGAAGAGCGGTAGCGCTGCAGCGCGATGCCCGACCAGACGATCTCGACCACCCCGAAGGGCCAGGCCCCGGCGAGGAACCCGTAGAGGCTCGAGAGTAGGCAGCCCAGCGCGAAGCCCACGATGAAGGCCCGGCCCCGACGTTCAAGGGCGTACATCAGCATCATGAAACTGACCGCGCAGACGCCGTAGATCGTTATCGCCACGGAACATGTTCCCACGCCGGCCGCCCCGGTCACGCTAGGGGTGCAGTCCCTCCTCGTGCGACACGTGGGTGGCCGGCTCGAGCTGGAAGGTCGCGTGCTCCACGTCGAAGTGCTCGACCAGGCACCTTTGTAGGGCGTCGAGGATCTGGGGCGTGTGCCCGCTGTCAAAGCAGTGGTCCTCGACGACGACATGGGCCGACAGCGTCGACAGGCCCGAGGTGACGGTCCAGGCGTGCAGGTCATGGACGTCGAGCACATGGTCCACCTCTACGAGGTGGGCGCGCACGTGGGTGAGGTCGAGGTTGTCGGGCGAACCCTGGAGCAGCACGAGCCCGGCGTCGCGCAGTAGTCCCCAGGCCGTGATGGCCATGAGCACGACGACGAACAGCGACGCGACCGCATCGGCCCGCTCCCAATGGCTGAGTACGATCACCAGCCCGGCGACGGCGGTGGCGATGAAGGCGAAGAGGTCCGTGACCACGTGCACGTACGCACCTCGCACGTTGAGGCTCGAGCGATCGGCCCTGGCGAGCAGCGTGCTGGCGGCGACGTTGACCGCGGCGCCGACGAGGGCGATCGTGAGTACGAGTGCGCCGTTGACGTGATGGGGCGTGATGAGATGCTGGACCGCCTCGACGAAGATCACCAGCGCGACGGCCACCAGGGTCACGCCGTTGACCGCGGCCGACAGGATCTCGGCCCGCTTCAGTCCGAAGGTCCAACGACCTTGGGCCGGTCGGCGAGCCAGGCGAACGGCCCAGAGGCTCGCGCCGAGCGCGCCCACGTCGGTGAGCATGTGGCCGGCGTCAGCGAGCAGGGCCAGCGAGCTGCCCAGAATCGCCGCAATCACCTCGCCGACGAGGAAGACCACGATCAGTACGAGGGCGCCCAGGAGCGACGGCACGCTGGCGTCGGGCGTCGCGTGGCCGTGACGGCCGCGGTCGTCGTGACTAGCCATGCGTCCTACGAGCGTTCACCGGCGAACCGTGCCTCGACATGGTCACAGTGTCCCACGGCGCGCAACCGTCAGCGCCTCAGCCCGCCTTGAGGTGCCTGGCGATCGCGGGAACTCGGCACCTGAAATCGCCGATTCTCACTGCATGAGGCCGTTTTCAGCAATCACCTTGGCGTACCAGTAGAAGCTGGCCTTAGGGAGCCGATTGCCCGTGGGAAAGTCGATCCACACGATGCCGAATCGCCGCGAGTAGCCGAAGGACCACTCGAAGTTGTCGAGCAGGCTCCAGACGAAGTAGCCCTGGACGTTGACACCCGCGTCCATCGCGTCGCGCACCGCCGTGATGTGATCTCGCAGGTAGTCGATCCGCTCGTGGTCGAGCACGTGACCGTTGGGGTCGACGTAGTCGTCGAACGCCGCCCCGTTCTCCGTGACGTAGATCGGCAGCGACGTGTACTCCTCCTTGATGCGGATCAGCAGCTCGGCCAACCCCGACGCGTCGACCTCCCAACCCATCGACGTCGTCTCGCTCCCCGGGGTCTCGAGCGAAATGACCCGCAGATCGGGGAACTGCTCGCTCAGGGGAACGAAGTAGCCGGCCGCGCGGGCCTCGCTGGCCCGTGCGGCGTCCATGACGGTGCCCGGGAAGTAGTAGTTGACCCCGAGGAAGTCGAGCGGCGTGGCGATGGCCGCGAGGTCGCCGTCGCGCACCACCGAGAAGCCCGGGGAGAGCCCGGCGTAGTGGTCCAGCATGTCCTCGGGGTAGCGGCCGTGGAAGACCGGTTCGAGGAAGAGACGATTCAGGTTCCCGTCGGCGCGCTGGGCGGCGGCGACGTCCTCTTCGTGGTCGGTGCCCGGGCGAAGGACGCCAAGGTTGAGCGTGATGCCGACCTCAGTCTCGGGCGCGGCCGCGCGCAGTATCGGCACGGCCAGCCCGTGGGCCAGCAGCAGGTGGTGGTTGGCCGCCGCGGCGCGCGCGAGGTCGTGAATGCCGGGCGCGTGGCGACCGGACCCGTAGCCCAGCCACGCCGAGCACCACGGCTCGTTCAGGGTGATCCATCGCGTCACGCCGTCGCCGAGGGCGTGGGCGACGATGTCGACGTATTCGGCGAAGCGCTCGGCGGTGTCGCGCACGACCCAGCCTCCCTGGTCCTCGAGCGCCTGTGGGAGGTCCCAGTGATAGAGGGTGAGCGTCGGCTCGATGCCGCGCTCGACCAAGCCGTCGACCAGGCGGCGATAGAAGTCGAGACCGGCCTGGTTGGCCGGCCCCTTGCCATCGGGTTGGATGCGCGTCCACGCGACGGAAAAGCGATACGAGCCCACGCCCAACTGGCGCATGAGCTCGAGGTCCTCGCCGACACGGTGATAGTGATCACAGGCGATATCGCCGACGTCGCCGTTCCAGACGGCGCCCGGCCGATGGGCGAACGTGTCCCAGATCGACGCGCCGCGCTCGTCCTCGTGGACCGCGCCTTCGATCTGGTACGACGCGGTCGCGGTTCCCCAGAGGAAACCGGGTGGAAAGACACTCGAGGGACTACCCTCGTGCGCGCTGTGCATGCTCATGTGGAAACTCCTGGTCGAGGGAACGTTGGGGGGCTTACGACTCGCGGTCCGCCGGCCGCCAGGCCGGCGGACCGCATAGTCTTACTACCCTCCGCGCGCGGTTTCGCAGGGTCCGCAGGGTTGGATCGGCGAAACCGCGCGCGGAGGTGACTCTCTAGGAAACTGCCGTGATCTTCGTCAGGATGTACGGCAGCTCGGGGTCACCGGGCGCCGGGTCCATGTAGGGATTCGACGTCGTCGGGAAGCCCGTGTAGTTAGCCGTCGAGTACTCGCACCACGTGGCTCCGTAGAGCAACGGGATGACCGGCAACTGTGTCGCCACAACCTCTTCGAGTGGCAACGACGCCGCCTTCACGGCCGCCGTGTCGCTCGGGTCGGTCCCGGCCAGCTTGGCCAGGTCCGCCTGCACCGCCGAATTGTGGTAGCGGCCGTAGTCGCCGGTAGCCGACTTGCCGATCGCGGCCGAGGTGGTGTAGTCCAGCCAGTTGTCGAACTGGGTGTACGGGTTGACACCGCCGTTGCCCCAGTGCTCGATCGAGGTGAAGTTACCGTCGGCCGAGTCCGTGTACCACTGCGACGCTTGCACGCCGTAGACCGTGGCGTCGATGCCTTCAGACTTCAGTTCGGACGACATGAGCTGCGCGTCCGCGTAGTAGTCCGAGTAGGCGATCGGATCCTCGATGGTGAACTTGATCTCCTTGCCGTTCTTCGCGTAGAAGCCCTGGTGGTTCTTCTTGTAACCGTCCGCCGTCAGGATCTTCTTCACCGTGGCCGGGTCGTTGGTGGACTTGATGTCGTTCTTGAACTGCGAGCCCAAGTACGATGCCTGGTTCGGCAAGATCAGGCCGCTGAGCGACGTCGCCGGCGCCTCGTAGCCACTCTCACCCTTGATGCCCAACTCCTTGCGGTTGACGCCAACGCTGATCGCCTCGCGAACCTTGGGGTCGTTGAGGGGCGCCTTGGTGATGTTGAACTCGAGCGTCACCGTGTTGCCCGGAGCAAAGAACGTGTGATTCGTCGCCTTGTCCTTGTTCACGAAGATGCTGTTCACGTTGGCAATGTCGTTGCCCGCCCACGTGAGGGTCCCGTCGGCCAGGTCGGTCGCCGCGTCGGTGTTGGTGTCCACGCTCAAGACCTGGACCTCGCTCGCCGCGGGGGTCGAGCCCCAGTAGCTCGGGTTCACCGAGTAGTCAACGACGGAAGACGAGAAACTCGTCGGAACGTAGGGTCCGGTACCGATCGCTTGCGTGTTCGACACCGTCGACGTTGCCACTGGGGAGAACGTCGTCCAGTAGCTCGATGGCACCATCAACTCGTTACCCGCGATCGCCGTGATGTTGGCGTACTCCGCTGTCGCGAAGTTCAGCACCACCGTGTTGCCACTGACAGTCGCCGGGCTCGCCAGAGTCGGCATGCCGTAGACGTTGGCGGCGGGGTTGGTGTTGGTGCCGTTGAACGTCGCGGCGACGTCGGCCGGTGTGAAGGCCGAGCCGTCGCTCCACTTGACGCCCGTGCGGATCGTGAAGGTGAGCGTCTTGCCCCCGTTGGACCAGGCGTACGCCGTGGCGAGCCACGGGTACGACGTCCCCGCCTTGATCGTGTCGAACTCGAACAGCGGTTCATACACGAGCGAGCAGACGGACTCTTCCTTGCAGAACGAGGTTCCGTCGTACGGGTTGAAGTTGTTGGTGAACGTGACGCCCGTATTACCCTCCAGCACCAGTGGTGGACTGGCGGCGGACGCGGCACTCAGGCCTACGCTCGTCACGATGCCCAACGTCAGGCACGACAGGGCGGTAATGAGAACTCCTATTTTTCTAATCATGTTTTTCCTTTATATTGATTGTGTCCAGCCGGCTCTCGCCGACGTTTCTTATGAACCGTGTGTGGGTCCTTAATGAACTACGCGAGGCCGGTTGGGCCCTCGCCATGTGGTCGCCGCGACCACCTCGATGGCGGAGCGGCGACTCTTACCTCGTGCTCATGTCGTCGTCGTGGCCCCCTTTCCCCGTCGTGTCGGTATCGCTGGCCCTGGTGAGACCTCGGGTCGATCCCGGTAGAGCCAGCACTTCGATGTGTGGGATTCGCCGACGAGAAACGCCGGCGGCTCCTGGGTGCGACAGATGTCCATCACCTGAGCGCAGCGCGGGTTGAACCGACAGCCCTGCTGGGCGATGGTGGACAGGTTCTGCTCGCCGATGTTCGGTGCGACCGAGAGTGGGTTGGACGGGTCCGGCACCGAAGCGATGAGCAGTTGGGTGTAGGGATGGGTCGGGGCGTCCACCAGCGCGGTGCCGCGCGAGTACTCGACCACCTGCCCCGCGTACATGACGATGATCTCCTCGGCCAGGTAGCGCGCCGAGGCGATGTCGTGGGTGATGTAGAGAATCGCCAGACGATCGTCGTCGCACAGCCCGCGCAACAGGTTGAGCACGCCCAGTCGCACCGAGACGTCGAGCATCGAGATGGGCTCGTCAGCGAGCAGGACCTTGGGTTGAACGCACAGCGCGCGCGCAATCGAGACGCGCTGGAGCTGGCCGCCGGAGAGTTCGTGAGGGAATCGGTCGAGGAATCGCTCGGGCGGTTCCAGCGACACCCGTCGAAGGGCCGACTCGGCCAGCGCGCGCGACTCCTCTTTTGATGCGCCGTGGATGCGCAGCGGTCGGATCAGGTTGTGGTGAATCTGGTGGACCGGGTTCATCGAGCCAAAGGGGTCCTGGAGGACGAGCTGAACGTCCGAGGTGTACGCCAACGAGCGCCGCGCCTTCGCTGCGACCGGCGTTCCCTGTAGCACGAGCTCGCCCGACGTAGGAGTGAGGATTCGGGCCAGCAGGCGTGCGAGCACCGACTTGCCCGAGCCACTCTCGCCAACGACGGCCGTCACCTCGCCCGCGCGCAGATCAAGACTGACGTCGTCCACCGCGCGCACGATCCTCTTCGCGTTCAGGACGTGGCCGGGAACTCGAACCTTGAAGTGGCGCGTCAGGTGCCGTGCCTGCAGCTCGCTCACGACGGCATTCGTGTCGCTCACGTGGAGCTCCCTTCGCTCGGAGTCGTCGGTGTCGCCCTACGCAGCTCGACGGGGACAGGGGCGTGTGCGTCGTCCACGTGCAGCCAGCACGCCACGTAGCGATCTTCCCCGCCGAGCTTCGCGAGCGGCGGCCTCTCGGTGGCGCAGCGCCCCATCGCGTAGGCGCACCGGGGATGGAAGGCGCAGCCGCCCGGCAGATCCGAGAGGTCCGGAGGGGAGCCGGCGATGCCCGTGAGCTCCCGGCGCTCACCGTGCATCGGCGGGAAGGAGTTGAGCAGGCCGAGCGTGTACGGGTGGCGCGGCGCGTCGTAGAGCACTCGGGCGTGCGCGCGCTCGACGAGGCGGCCCGCGTACATCACGACGATCTCGTCGGCCAGTTCCACCAGCAGCGAGAGGTCGTGGGTAATGAAGATCATGGCGAAGCCGAATCGCGCGCGCAACTCGGCGAGTTCGCCAAGGATCTCACGCTGGGTGACGACGTCCAGCGCCGTCGTCGGCTCGTCCATGATCACGAGTTTGGGGTCGAGAGCCAGGGCGAGGGCGATCATGACGCGTTGGCGCTGGCCGCCAGAGAGTTCGTGCGGGAATCGCTGGAGGCGGTCCTCGTTCAGCCCGACCAATTCGAGCAACTCGATGGCCCTGGCTCGCCGCTCGGCCCTGGACATCTCGCGGCGATGAGCCTTGAAGACCTGGTCGAACAACGTGTGCACGCGCACCACCGGATTCAGGGCGTTGAGGGCGCTCTGGATGACCACGGAGATCTGCGTCCAGCGAACACCGCGAAGCGTCGCCTCGTCGGCGGCGATGAGGTCGATGAACTCGTCGGCCCCACCCTCGCGCGCGGGCCCCACGTTGAAGAGCGCGGTGCCGCCCGTGATCACGGCGGGTGCGCGCAGCAGCCTCGTGAAGCCGTAGACCAGCGTCGACTTTCCCGAGCCGCTCTCGCCGGCGACCCCGAGCACCTTGGATCGATCGAGATGCAGGTCGACGCCGTCGACGGCCCGCACCGCCGAAGCGTCCACGCCGTAGTCGACGCAGAAGTCCGTGATCTCGAGTATGCGTTCGTTCACCGCGGGGCCGACCGGTGCGCTCGGCGCATCGCCGATCGCGGCCGCCGCGGCGCGGCGTTCGAGCGCGTCGGTGCTCACGAGGTCACCTTTGAGGCCGTCACGGTAGCGGCGCCCTTGACCCCCGCCGGGCGCAGCACGGGGGTCAGGCCCAGACGCACGCGCCGGGGCAGGCCGCGGCGGCGGCGCTGACGAGCGGTCAGACCGGACTCGCGCAAGCGGGGGTTGATGAACTCGTCAATGCCAAAGTTCAACAGCGAGAGCCCCGTGCCCACCAGGGCGATGCACACGCCCGGCGGCACGAACCAGTACCACTCACCCGACAACGGGGCGTTGTTGGCCTGCGCCCAGAAGAGCATGGTGCCCCAGTTCCACACCGACGTGCTCGTCAAGCCGATGTACGCGAGGGTCACGTACGCCCCGATGGAATAGAGCACCGTGAACAGCAGGGAAGACGCGAGGATCGGGAGAAGGTTGGGCGCAACCTCGGTGAGCATGATGCGCCACCGGCTCTCACCGATGATCCTGGACGCCTCGATGAAGTCCCTGTTGCGCAGTGACATGGTCTGAGCGCGCAGTACGCGCGCTCCCCACGCCCAGCCGGTCAGCGCGATCACGAGCCCGATGACAAAGGCGTTGGACCGGCTGTTCACCGGAAGATAGCTGTCAATCACGATCAGCAGGGGCAAACCGGGGATCGCGAGGAATACGTTGGACACCAGCGATAGTCCGTCGTCCGTGACGCCTCCGATGTAGCCCGCCGACACGCCGACGATCGTCGCCAACGCGGTCGCCGCCAGGCCGGCCACCAGAGCAACGACGATCGTGGCGCGCGCGCCGACCAACGTTTGCGAGAAGATGTCCTGGCCCAGGCTGGTCGTGCCGAACCAGTGATGCAGCGACGGCGTGAGGTCCGGCGCGAACGATGTGTTGTCGGGGCTGTAGGGAGCGAGGTACGGACCGACAATGGTCAATAGGAGGAAGAAGCCCGTGATGCCCAGTCCGAGCAGGACCTTGGGCGACCGGGGCAGGTGCAGGGTTTTCATGTCGTGGCCTTCGTCCTGGTGCGCGGGTCCAGTGCGAAGTACACGAGGTCCGCGATGAGGTTGGCCCCGAGGACCGCCAGCGTGATGATCAGGAAGATCCCCTGGATGAGCGGATAGTCCTCGTTTTGGACCGCGTTCAAGAGAAGGTCGCCCACGCCGGGGTAGTTGAAGACGAGCTCGACCAGCAACGCGCCCGAGACCACGAGACCGATGGCCAGCGACAGGTTGGCGATGCTCGGCAGGATGGCGTTGCGGGCGGCGGTCATGATCACCTTGCGGCGCGGCAAGCCCATGGCGACGCTCATGAGCACGAAGTCCTCCGCGACCATCGTGATCATCATGTTGCGCATGCCCAGCATCCAGCCGGCGATCGAGCTCAGGACGATGGAGATCATCGGCAGCTCTCCGTAGCGGATCGCGCTCGATACGAACGCCCACGTCCACGACGGCCTCACGCTGAGGCTGTACGCACCGAGCTCCGGAAACCAGTGCAAGTCACTGCCGAAGATCAGCAGCATCACGGTGCCGAGGAAGAAGTACGGGACCGCCTGGAAGAACGTCGCCGTGGGAATGAGCGAATCGAGCCGTGAACCGCGGGTCCAGCCGAGCAGCGCCCCCGTGATCGTACCGATGAAGAAGCTCAGCACGGTCGAGATGCCGATCAGCCCCACGGTCCATGGCACGGCGCCCTTCAAGATGGTGCTGACCGGCGTCGACAAGGTGATGGAGACCCCGAGGTTGCCGTGGAACAGTTGATCCAGGTACGTGAAGTACTGGTGGATGAGGCTGTTGTGAAAACTCCCGCCGAAGGAGAGTCGGATCGCCCGCACCTCGGCGGGCGTCACGTTGGATTGCACCTTTCCGATGAGCGTCTGAATAGGGTTGCCCGGCATCAGTCGAGGCAGCAGAAAGTTGGCCGTGACGGCGACCCACGCCGTGACGATGTAGACGCCTAATCGACGGGTGATGGGTAACATTTAGCCCACCCCCCGCCCTTCGAGGGCGCCGCCCGCCATCGCGAGCGCCTCGCCATCTTCGCCGCAGCCGCAGCTGCGACGCACCACCAATTGGGTCGGCAGTACCAGCGAGTGAGTGGCGCTCTCTGCGCCGTCGAGGGCCCCTACCAGCGCGTCGACCGCCTTCTCGCCGAGCAAGTTTCCCGATTGACGAATCGTCGTCAGCGGAGGACTGAAGTAACGGGTCAGCGTGATGTCATCGAACCCTGTGACCGCGATGTCCTCGGGGACGCTGAGTCCCCCGTCACCCAGCGCGTGGATCACGCCCACGGCCATCTGGTCGTTGGCGCACGCGAAGACCTCGGGCAGTGGTGCCTCGATGGACATCCGTTGGCGCATGGCCTCCGCCCCGCCACCCGAAGTCCAGTCCGCCTTCAAGACGTCGCGGTAGGCAACAACGCCTCCCATGCGCTCGATCCCCGTCCTGAAGGCGACCTCGCGGGCCACGCTGTCGGGGCTCTCGTCGAATCCCGACACGAAACCGGCCCGCTGGATCCCGTGGACCCCCACCAGGTGCTCGGCCAAGCTATTCATCGCGTTCTCGTTGTCGACGCGCACCGTCATCGCCGAGGTGGAATCACCCCGTCCCGCGAGCAGCACCAGGGGAATGCGCCGAGCGAGGAGATTCGCCTCCGCGTCGCTCAGGATCCGGTCGAGCACGATGAGTCCGTCCACGGTGCCCGTGAGATTCATCAGGCCCGTCATGCCCTCGGGCCTGGTGGGCCCCGCGCTGCGAAGAAGCAGCGAGTAGCCCAGGGCGGCCGCGCGCGCCTCCGCGCCGCGGATCACGATGTCGGTGTAGAGCAGGCTGGCCTCTTCGACCGCCGGTGACGTGCCGTCGAGCGGCGCGTGAGTGAAGACCAGTCCGAGGACCCAGTGCTTGCCCTGGGAGAGACGGCGGGCCACGGCGTTGGGCACGAACTCCAACTCCTCCATCGCCGCGAGGACTTTGGCACGGGTGGCGGGCCGCACGGACGAGAGCGAGTTGATCGCTCGACTCACGGTCGCGATCGAGACGCCGGCACGCTTCGCCACGTCGTAGATCGTCGGCTGCGAATCGGCCATTCAGTCCCTCCACGGATTGGCTTTGAGCACCCTGCCCTAATGTAATCGCTTACAAAATACATGTCACGATGGGTCGTGTCAATAGCGTGAACGTACCGTTCTTCTACGAACGGGCGCGTCAGGCACGGAGGTAAGCGCTTCCCAAAATTCAACGGGCGCCAGGCGATGAGACGTCGCCAGGGACAGGCGTTGACGCACGCGGTGCCGTTCGCCGCCTCACTCTCAGGGCTTGCGAATAAGTTCACAACTCATCTCTCTCGAAACCGTCGTTGTGTATCGTGCTGGTTCTGCGTCCCAGCGAAAGTGAGGGATCGTGCGCGAGTACCGGCTCTTCGTCGGGGGTGAGTGGTGCGACGGCGGCGCCGGCACCATGGCCGCCGTCAGCCCTTCGAGCGGCGAAACGTTCGCGAGTGTTGCCGTGGCCGACCTCGCTGACGTCGATCGCGCCGTGTCGTGCGCCCGCGCGGCGGCACCGGCGTGGGCCGCGAGCTCGGCCTTCGACCGCGCGTCACGGTGTGCGGCCGTGGCCGGGTCGATCCGAGCGCGACGCGACGAGTTGGCCCGCGCGTTGAGCGAAGACCAGGGCAAGCCGCTCGTCGCCGAGGCTTTCGCCGAGGTGGACGAGCTGGCCGAGTACTTCTCGATGGCGGCCGAGGATGCCAAGCGGTACGAGGGCTCGTTGCCGCCCTCGGCGTCACCCGGGGCCCGGGTGCTGGTGCTGCGCGTGCCCCTCGGCGTCGTCGCGGTGGTGTCGCCGTGGAACTGGCCGTACACGATGGCCGCCGAGGTCTTCGCCCCGGCCCTGGCGGCGGGTAACACGGTCGTGTGGAACCCCAGCTCGTCGACGGCCGCCTGTTCGGCGCTGCTGGCCGAGGTCATCGCCGAGGCCCAGCTGCCACCGGGCGTCTTTAACTTCCTGCCCGGACCCGGGGCGATCGTCGGCGGCGCCGTGATCTCTCACCCTCTCGTGGACGCCGTGGGTTTCGTGGGATCGGTCGCCACCGGACGCCGGATCGCCGAGGGCGCGCAAGGCAAGGTGCAGATCCTCGAACTCGGCGGCAACGGTCCGATGGTGATCTTGCATGACGCCGACCTCGATCTCGCGGTCGAGGCGACCCTGGAGGCTGCCTACCTCTGCGCGGGGCAGAGCTGTACCGCGGGGGAGCGATTCCTCGTGCACTCTTCGATACGGGCCGAGTTCGTCGAGCGGGTCGTGGCGGCGACGGCGCGCCACGTTCGTCTCGGTGACCCCTTCGACCCGCTCACGACGATGGGGCCGCTGAACAACGAGTCGAACGCGCGCAAGTTCGACGAGCACGTGGCCGACGCACTGGCCCGCGACGCCGTGCTGCGCTGCGGCGGGAGTCGCGAGCCGGGGCACGCCACGGCGCTGTTCGTCGAGGCGACGGTGCTCGATGGTGTCGATGACGAGATGCTGATCGCGCGCGAGGAGACCTTCGGACCGGTCGTGCCGGTGATCGAAGTGGCGTCGGACGCGCAGGCCCTCGAGCTCACGAACGCCTCGCCCTACGGATTGACCGCGGCCGTGTTCACTGAGGACCTGGAGCGAGGTCTGGCCTTCGCCGAGGCGGCGCGCGCCGGTTGGGTCAACATCAACGCCTCGACCAACGTGTGGGAGTCGCACCTACCTTTCGGCGGTCGTTCGGGCACCGACAGTGGCCGCGGACGGGTCGGTGGGCGATCCCTGTTCGAGGCCTTCACCGAACCTAAGACGATCCGCTACCGCGCGCCGAGACCGCTGTAGATCGTCGCGACGACGGCGTCGCTCACCAGGTCTTGTCGATCCGGATGTCGCCCGACACGGTCGTGGCCTTGACGAAGACCTGTTCCTCGTCGTCGCCTCCGTCGTAGTCACCGAAGTCGATGTTGCTCGACAGTTCGCCCGAGATGGTGTTCGCGTTCACGTCAACGACCAGGCCGCGGGCCACCTTGACGCGAATGTCGCCCGACACCACCTTCACCTCCAACCGACCCGGTTGGGCGACCGTGAGGTCGACGTCGCCCGACGCGCTCATGACCTCGGTGGTCGCCGCGGTGTCATGGCACTCGACGTCACCCGACGCGCAGCGACACCGCAGGCTCTTTAACACGCGGTCGATGCTGACGTCGCCGGAGGCCGTGTGCGCGTCGACGGTGTCGCACGAGTTGGTGACGCTCACGTCCCCGGACACGGTCGACACCGTGACGGCGTTGAGCGGCCCCTGCAGTGAGACGTCGCCGGAGACGGTCTTGATCTCTAGGGAGGAGCCCTCGGGGACGACGACGGTCACGTCTAAGTCGGAGCCCCCGAAGTCGAACCACGACACCCGGACCTTGGAGGGCCGGCCGTGCGCCGAAGCGTCGCGGGGCTGCGTGCGCACGTCGAGCTGGCGAGTGGTGGGGTCGTAGTCGACGCGGGCCTGCTGGAGCAGGTGGTGGTACTTCGCCGAATCGGCGCTCAGCGTGACCCGGGACTCGTTCGTCCGGCTCGCGCGCACGGTGATGTCGCCGCTGCGCGAGGTGATCGTGACGTGCAGCGCACCGGTGACGGCGAAGGTCTCCTCACGCCGTCCATCGCTGGTGCGCGAGGTGGCGCGCTCGGGGGAGTCGTTGGTGTCGCCCATGGTCTCAGCCTTTCGTTTGGCGCGCGCCGACGTGGCTCGCGGCCCGCGCGAGGAAGTCGTAGATGGGTCCGAGCGTCCCCAGCGTCGAGTCGTCGCCGGCGTGGCGCTCGCCCCCGCAGTTCTCGAAGTTGAGCGAGTCGCGCCGGGACTGGCGGTAGGTCTCGTGACGGGTTGGCGTTGAGAATCGAAAGTTGATCATGGTCGTTCCCTTCGCCCCTAGGCTCGGCCCTTGCCGCGAAGTTGGCGACGGCCCAGGATCGACGAACCGGACTGGTCGGTGCGAACCGAACGCTCGAGGGAGCGCACGATCCACGAATTGATCGACGAACCGACGTCGGAGGCCATGTGTTCGATGCTCTCCTTTAACTCGTCGCTGAGTCGCAGGGCGATGCGGGCCGTGTACTCCCCAGTGGAGACGATCTCGTCGGCGCTGGCCCGGATGAGTCGAGAGAGACGCACGGCGTCGCCCTCGAGGTTGAGCGAGAGCGGTGCACCGTCGTTCAGGTTGAACTCCTGGACCAGGCTGTCCAGGGCGTCCAGGAAGTGCTTCTGCAGCGCCGGTTCGACGGCCGTGCCGATCCGCTCGACCAGCAGCGAGGTCTCGGGACCGGCGAGTTCCGAGAGGTTCTTGAAGTCTTCACGGATCTGCTCGATAAAGTCTGATATCAACATGACATCACTATAGCATCATTCTGCCATCATTTGTAGCGGAATCCCTGTCGACCGCGAGAATCGATGCCTGGCGAGAAGGAGTACCTGGTCAAGCGGTAAAAGTTGCATCCGAACCCTGACCGAGCGGCCCGTACACGCACAATCCGCCAGGTCGCGGAGAGCGGCCTGGCGGATTGTGGTGGAGCTGCGACGGAGGTGCCTAGTGGATCAGCACCTTCAGCGCGTCGTACTTGGACGCGTTGCCGAAGACGTCGTAGGCCTCGAGCACCTGGTCGAAACTGAATTCGTGGGTGACGAACTTGTCGGCCGGCAGGTTGTGGGCCGCGACGAGCTTGAGCAGCATGCCGAGGGTGTTGGTGTTGACCAGGCCCATCGAGATGTCGATGTTCTTGATCCAGAGCTCGTTGAGCTTGAGCTCCACCGACTTGCCGTGCACGCCGATGTTGGCGACGTGGCCTCCGGGGCGAACGATCTCGGTCGCCATGGTGAAGGTCGCGGGCACGCCCACGGCCTCGATGGCGACGTCAACGCCGGCGCCGTCGGTCAGGGCCATCACTTGCTGTTTCCAGTCGGCGTCTCCGGAGTTGACCGTGTCGGTCGCACCGAATTCTGACGCCCTCTTCAGACGGGCGCTGTCGAGGTCGATCGCGATGATCTTGGAAGGACCGTAGAGACGGGCCGTCATCACTGACGAGAGGCCCACGGGGCCCGAACCAATGACCGCGACGACGTCGCCGGGGTTGACCTGACCGTACTGGACGCCGATCTCGAAACCGGTCGGCAGGATGTCCGAGAGCAAGATGCCCTCGGCGTCGGTCATGCCCTCGGGAATCTTGTAGACCGAGTTCTCCGCGAAGGGGACTCGGACGTACTCGGCCTGGGTGCCGTCGATCATGTAGCCGAAGATCCAGCCGATGCCGGCGATCCCTTCCTCGTCGAGGCAGTGGCTGTAGAGGCCCTGGCGACAGTTGGCGCAGCGCCCGCAGGAACTGACGCAGGACAGGATCACGCGGTCGCCGACGGCTAGCTGGGTGACGCTCGTGCCGACTTCGGTGATCACGCCGATGCCCTCGTGGCCGAGAATACGTCCGACCTCGACCTCGGGGACGTCGCCCTTGAGAATATGAAGGTCGGTGCCGCAAATGGTGGTCGCGTCCATCTTGACGATGACGTCGGTGGCCTTGAGGATCTTGGGGTCGGGTACTTCTTCCCAACTCTTCTTGCCGGGGCCCTTGTAGACCAGTGCTTTCATGATGTGCCTCCTTGGCTTATTGCGGATCGACAGTGCTCGTCGTGAGATCTGGACGACTCAGGCTCAAGCTCAACAATCCCTAAGGGCGAACCTATCCACGTTGAAACTGTTTCCTCTAGGGTCCGATGTCACCTCTTGCGTCGTGGGGCCAGAACATGGGCCTGGTGGCGGCGCAGGAGACGGTACGGGGCCCGCCACCACCCGTTGCTTCGTTTCATTGTGACGGCCGACGGGGTGTCCCACAGGTTCGCGAGTCCCGCGTTCAATCGCGGCACGACGGTGACGGACGTCATGGCGACCGGGGGATCAATGTTCGTGGGAAGGGCCGTTCGTGGGACGAACGTCGCGTCACTCGACCACGACGATCATCCTTCAAGTCGCAGGACCTAGGAAGGTTCGACGCCGGAGAGGAGACTCCCGCCAACCTGGGCGAGGAAGGAGCGCACGGTCGACGCGGCGACGCGATGCATCACGGCGCGGTCGACGCGCGCACCGAAGGCGCCCAGGGGAACGGTGTAGATGACGGCCAGCGACAGTCGGCTCCAACCTTGGCCGATCGGGGCCAGTTCCATGTCGCCTTCGAGCAGGGGGAAGAGGGACTGCCACTCGCTGGGCACCCAGGAGATGGCCCGGGCCAGCGCGTTGTCGCGCTCGCGCACCGGCCACAAGGTCACCTGCACCTCGCGCGTCACCAGTCCCGACGCCCACGACGGACCGATGCGCATACGCAGAGTTTCGCCCTCTTGGGTCGCGGTCGTGGCGAAGGGCGCCAGCCACAGTCCCTCGGAACTGAAGCGTTCGGACAGGGCGTCGAAGGGACGCTCGAGGTCGGTGAAGTCCTCGACGAAAATAGGGTTCCGGCTCTTCTGAACCGTCGGTGTCGTTCCATCCGCGTCCATCAGGCAAGTATTGGCCGCTTTTCGTACGGGGCCCCAGGGACAAAAGTCCATTCTTGCGTGGTACTTCTACGGGCGGCGATTGACCCGCAGTTCGAAGATCCCCGGGACGTGCCACTCAATCGACGAGACGATCGGACGCCCGGCCGTGGTGTAGTCGATCTCGCTGATCTGCTGGAGGGCGCTGCCGGGACGCACGTCCAGCAGGGTGCCCAGGCGCCGGTCGGCGATGACCGGTAAGAGCACCGCGTTCGCGTTGACCACGGGGTGGCCGATCCGTTCGAGAACGTCGTAGAGCGACCGGTTGAATCCCTTGTCGCTCACCGTGAGGACGTACCGCTCGGGCAGGACGTCGAGGGAGTAGATGACGGGCCGTCCGTCGGCCGTGCGCAGGCGCTCGAGGCTGCGCACGGCCTCACCCGGTTCGAGGTCTAACTCCTGGACCTCGTCGGCGGTGGCCGGTCTCGCGTCCACGTTGAGCAGTTGCATCCCCGGCTTCATCCCGGCTTCGGCGATCATGTGCGTGTAACTGAGCGTCGCGTCCAGGGCGTGGCGTGGGCCGGGCAGGCCGACGACGTAGGTGCCGCTGCCGTGACGGCGCTCGAGGTAGCCGGCGTTGGCGAGTGCCGAGACCGCCTCGCGCACCGTGAGGCGGCTCACGTCAAAGCGTGCGGCGAGCGCCTGCTCGTTGACGAGTTTGGCGCCAACCTTCAACTTGGCGCTGACGAGGTCGTGCAGCAGTCCCCGTCGGACCTCGTCAACGCGGTTTCCCCGAGCGGTCGCGACCCGGGTCACGCGCCGGCGACCTCGAGCACGTGACGTACCTGGGCGGCGATGTCGGGGGCGCCGGGAAAGAGCCCGTCGAAGATCGCCGAGCCGATCGTGAACCCCCACGCGCCGGCCGACTCGAGCATGGCGATCTGCGTGTCGTTGACGACCGAACCGGCCGCGATGACGGGGCCGGCGGAGGCGTCGACGACCGCCCGGGTGAGTTGCTCGATGTCGGCGCTCCGGTGACGATAGGCGAGCAGGTCCAGCCCGTAGACGCCGGGCCTCGCCGTGAGCAGGGCCGCACTCTGGGCGATCTCGGTAACGGTGCCCTCGAGGACGCTGGGATGGCCGACCACCCGCCCCGGGAACGGGCAGTACCGCACGGCGCTGCCCGCGAGCAGCGGCAACACCGAGTCCGGCTGCGTACCGCCCAGCACCCAGTCGACGCCGGCGCCCAGGGCGGCCCGTACGGAATCGATCTCCGCCTCCCTCGTAGTGGAGACAACTTCGAGCATTACCTCAAGTCCGGCGTCGTGGGCGGCGCGGGCGATGGCGACCTGGCGCTGTGGTGTGGCGCCCACGTCCTTGAAGCCGATGTAGCGCAGTCCGGTCGAGGCCAGCGTGTCGACGTGGTCGAGGGCGTCGTCGACGGTGCTGTCGGAGTGGGTCAGCATGAACACGAAGTTGATCATCGAGCGAGCTCCCTTTGCCGAGCGAGTACCGCCGCGGCGTCGGACCGGTTCCACAGCCCGAGCAGCTGGGCCAAGTCGACGACCGTGAAGCGATCACGCATGAGGTTGCAGTGGGCCAGTGTCCACTCGACGGCCTCGGGTTCGGGAACCGGGTCGAGGTCGTCGTACGTGACGGCACCCCGGGCCCGGCGCAGCGAGGACGCCACGACCTCCGGCGCGAGCAGCAATCGCTCGAGATGAGCATCGTGATCGGGCCAGCGCAGCACCACGCCACGAATATCGTCGAGGTGCTGTCCGATCCACGTGGCCTTGCGCTCGTACACGCGCCAACATTCCTCGCCCATCGCTCCGGTGGCGTCGAGGCGTTCGAAAGCCGCGAGGACCTGTTCGCGCGTGGCGACGTTCGTGGCGCTGACCTGGGCGCCGGGGCCGCGCAGGTGCTCGCGCACCCGGGCCCAGATCAACGCGGCCGTGACACTGGCCGCACCGACCTGGGAGCCGTGCGACGCGCTGGCGAGGGCGGAGGCGCCGGCGTGCATCTCCAGCAGGTGGCTGATCAGGTGCTCGGCCCCCGATGAGGGCGCCGTGCGACCAGCGACACCCATGGCCAGTCCACCGGCCGTGAGACAACTGGCGAGCAAGGCGATGGCGTCAGGTTGGCCACTGCCCACCTCGCCCGACGCGGCCAGCAGTCCGTCGATGTCGCGGCGCATCATCGCGATGATCGTGGGTGAGAAACTGGCGTCGATGCCGACGGCGTTGGCGAGATACCAGTCAGCACCGGCCGAGAACAACGAGAGCTCGTCGCCGAGGCCCGAGCGCGTCATGGCGAGGGGGGCGTTCGCGACTGCCTCGGGGTCGATGAGCAGGGCGTCAGGCCACCTGCTCGGCGTCGTGCGTTTGACACCTTTTATTAGCAGCACCGACTGGTCGTCAGAGAAGCCGTTCACACTGGCGGCGGTCTGGACGACCACGTGGGTCAGGGCCAGTTCGCGGGCCACGACCTTGGCGATGTCGACGATGGTCCCCGATCCGACGCTGACGATCACGCTCGGAGTGGTCCGTCGCACCATGTCGACGGCGTCGGCCACCGTCGCTTCGTTGGCGTGCACCAACCCGTCGGGGCCGCGGGGCGCGATGCGCACCATTGCCGTCTGGTGTGCGCGCAGCGCGTGGAGCACGACGTCCGAGACGTCGCCGTCGCCGTAGCTCTTCGGTGTGGTGTCACAGAAGAGGCACACCGTCGAGGAACTCGCGACACCGAGCCGTTCGAGCACCGACGCCAGCGTGTGGATGGCGCCGGGACCTCGCACGACCTCACGGACGCCGATCTCGTGCAGCGACGCGGCCTCGGGGGACGAACGCGCCATCGTCCGAAGATCGTTGAGCCGATCGACGACCACGGTCTCGACGTCGCTCACGACAGGGCTCCGTCGACGCCATCGAAGAGCGCCCGGTATCGCTCGTAGGTCTCGCCGTAGACGGCCTGGCTCTGCGGATCGGCAATGAACGGCTCGTCGGCCAGCGTTACCGTGCGCTCAACCGCGTCGTTCATGTCGACGAACGTCCCCGTCGAGACGCCGGCGAGCAGCGCGGCGCCCAGGGCCGTCGCCTCGGGGACGAGAACGCGTCGCACGGGCCGGCCCGTCACGTCGGCCTTGATCTGCATCCAGGTCGAGCTCGCCGCCCCGCCGCCCACGACGCGGATCTCCTCGTGCCCGAGCCCGAGCGCGGCGAATCGGTCGGTGACGTCACGCAGCGCGTACGCGCAGCCTTCGAGGATCGCGCGGGCCAGGGTCTCGCCCGTGTGCGACATCGCGAGTCCGGCGAAGGCGCCGCGCATGCGGGCGTTCCAGCGAGGGGTCATCGCGCCCGACAGCGCGGGAAGAAAGAGTACGCCGTCCGAACCGGCCGGCGTCCGAGCGGCCATGTCGAAGAAGTCGGCGTGGGAGACCTTGAGCACGTTGTCGCAGAGCCAACGGGTGCTGCCGCCCGAGACGAAGCCGGGATTCTCGACGAGGTAGTAGTCGCGCAGGGCGTGCGCGTGGGTCTCGACGAGGCCATCGCCATCGAGGACGAGGGCCTTGGACGCCACGGTCACCGGTTCGGCGGTGCCGGTGACGTCGGTGATGGTGCCGTCGGTGACGGCCCCCGCGCCGATCGAGCCGGCGTGTTCGTCCCCGGTACCGACTAGCACCGCGCAGTGCTCGGAGAGACCGAACGTCGCGGCCGCGCGGGCGCTGAGTGTGCCGGCGACCTCGCTCGCGTCAAGGATCTGACCCAACTGTTCGGGGCGCAGGCTGGCCACCTGGAGCAACTCCTCGGACCACTGTCGTGAACGCAGGTCGTAGAGCAGGCTCGACGAGGCGTTGGCGTGATCGAGGGCGAGGCGGTCGGTGAGGCGGTGCAGCAGGTAGCCGGCGGCGGGAGGGAAGGCCGACGCCCCGGCGAAGATCGCCGGCTCGTTCTCGCGTAGCCACATGATCTTCGGCCCGGAGTGCGAGGAGTCCGGAACGAGTCCGGTGATATCGAAGAGTCGTTCGGCCCCGACCCGCTCGGCGAACGCTCGGGCCTGGGTCTCGGCCCGTCGGTCGAGCCAGATGATGGCCGCACCGGCGGCGGTACCGTCATTCGAGATCGGCACGACGCCGTCGACCTGGCAGGCGAGGCTCATCGCCTTCACCTCAGTGGCGGCGACGCCGGCGGCGGTCAGCATCGAGGCGATGACCAGGGAGAGTCCCTCCTCCCAGTGGCGCGGGTCCTGTTCGGCCCACCCGCCCCGGGGGTGCTGCATCGACAGGGGGTGTGACGACGCGGCGCAGGTGAGCCCGTCGGGATCGAGCAGCACGCCCTTGATGCTCTGAGAACCAACGTCGACGCCGATGACGTAGCTCACGGGTCCGTTCGGTCCTTCGCAACAGGCCGAGGTGTGTTCGCCGGGCGGGCCATCGCCGCGGTGGTGCAGATCGGGACGATCGATGCGCTCACGGCGCTCTCGGCGCGGACCGAGGCGGCGACGTCCCCTGTCAGCTCGTCCATCGCCCCCCAGTCATCGGCGTAGCGCCTACGTTCCCATCACAGCAGTCCTGAGCACCACAGTAAGTCATCTGATGACTTTGGTCAACTGGTTCGGACCTGCCGACCGGGTGCTGCGTCGGCGAAAGCCGCCCGATCCGGCGCGGAAAAGATTGCAAAATCGTTTGACAGAAGTCATCAGATGACTTACTGTGGTGCAAAATTGCGCCGAGACCGGGGGGGCTACGTGGCAACCGAGGAAGAACAGATTGAAGAGGAGTTAGGTCTCCGGGCCGATTCCGTAAGTCTCTGGGGTGACTTCGTGGTCTCCATCGCGAACGTCGCCCCCTCCAGCAGCGTCGCCTACACGTTGGCCATCCTGGTCGCGTTCGCCGGGCACATCTCGCCGCTCGCGGTATTGATCGTCGGGCTCGCGATGAGCGCCTGCGCCGTGGGGTACGCGAGCCTCAACCGGTGGCGCGCCCACGCGGGCGCGCCCTACGTGTGGGTGGGCGAGGCCGTCACGCCGTCCATCGGCGTCGGCACCGGACTGTTGAACGTGGCGGTCTCGACGTTCGCCAACGTCGGCAACATCACGCTCGCCGGCGCGTACTTCCTCTTCGTCGTGGCCCCGACCGGCGACACCTTCTCCAATCCCCTTACGTGGGTCGTCGCGACGGCCATCATGGGTGTGCTGGTCTACCTCTCGATCCGCGGCATCCGACCGTCGGTGCGATTGCAGTGGGCCTTCGTCTTCATCGAGTACAGCGCCATGATCTCGTTCGTGATCCTCGCCCTGATCCACGAGGCCTCGCACGCCGGTGGCGCGTCGCTGCCCGGGATATCGGACTTCGCCTTCTCCGGCGCGGTCCACGGTATCGGCGGCTTCACCGGACTGGCCAAGGCTGCAGTGCCCTGTGGGTTCCTCTACCTCGGCTGGGAGGCGACGGCGGTACTCGGCGAGGAGTCAACGAACCGCAAGATCAATCCCGGGCGCGCGATGATCATGGGGACCCTGTTCCTCACGGTCTGGTACACCTTCCTCATCGCGGTCTTCGAAGGCGTGTCCAGCCAGGCGAACGTCTTAAAGGACGGCACCGACGTGCTGGCCTACGCCGGGCAGCTGCTGGTGCCGGGCTTCTTCGGGCGGGCGCTGCCCCTCGCGGTGCTGGTGGCCGTGATCGGCACCTGCCAGATCCAGATGACCGAACCGAGCCGCGTGCTCTACGCGCTGGCGCGCGACAAGCTCATCCCGAGGGTCTTCGGTTTCATCAACAAGAAGCACCAGACGCCGTGGGCCGCGCTGCTGATCCTGGCGGCCATCCCACCGATCTTGTTGATCCCGTACCTCGAGAACGCGTCAGCCAACCACGCCATCGGCGACATCATCAGCTCCGACGGCATGATCGGGTTGTTCATGTACTTCGTGGTCGCCTGCGCCAGCGTCTGGTTCTATCGGGACCACCTCAAGCACAGCGGCAGCAAGCTGCTCTGGCTGGGCATCGTGCCGTTGCTCGGCGGGCTTTTCATGGGCGTGATCTTCGCCTACGGGTTGACGACGCAGGCGCACATCGTCTCCTGGGTCGCGGTCATTATCCTGGTGATCGTGTTCGCGCTCGGCTTCATCATCCGAGCAGCGCGGCCATCGTCGCCCTACTTCACCTCGATCAAGGAACGGCGCGAGTCGGGCATCAAGGGCTCCGACGAGTCCTAGCCGGGCCACCCGGGGTCACCTCGTCGAATGTGCCGGTTCGTCACGGGCCGCGGCATTGGCGACGCCCGGGTCTGTTGACGAAAGTTCGAGGGGGCTCACTAGGGTTCGTTTGGTAACGCTCGAGAGGGGGTCGCAATGACGCGATTTGATGGCAAGAGTGTGGTCGTCACGGGAGCCGGACACGGCATCGGGCGCGCGAGCGCCCTGCGCTTCGCCTCCGAAGGGGCGCACGTCGCGGTCGTGGACATTCGTGGCGACGAAGCGCAGCACGTCGCCGATGAATGCACCGCGGTAGGTGCGCGAGCCCGCGCGTACGTGGGCGACGTCTCCGACGCCGGTGCGGTGGCCGCGCTCGTGACGAGCATCGTCGATGATCTCGGCGGCATCGACGTGCTGCACTCCAACGCCGGTCGGCTCCGGGCCGGGACCGTCGAAGAGACGGACCTCGAGGAGTGGAACCGGACCCTGGCGGTCAACATCACTTCGATGTTCCTCGTGGTGCGCGCGGTCGTCCCGGTGCTGCGCTCACGGGGCGGCGGAGCTATCGTGACGACCGGTTCGATCAGCGGAATGTTCGGCGAGCCGGCCCTGTCGGCCTACACCGCGTCCAAGGCCGCGGTCGTCAACCTGACTCGTAGCCTGGCGATCGACTACGCCAAGTCCGGCATCCGCGTCAACTGCGTGTGCCCCGGCTGGGTGGACACCGGATTCAACGATCCCCAGTTCCAACACGACGAGTTGACCGAGCAGGACATCACGACGCTGATAGAGCGCACCGTGCCGATGGGTCGTCAGGGGCTACCTGAGGAGATGGCCGCGGCGGTCGCGTTCCTGGCTTCCGACGAGGCCTCCTATATAACGGGTCAGACCCTGCTGGTCGATGGGGGTCTGCTCTGTCACGTCTGATGTCGCGAGGTGAGTCCTCGTCGAAGGTCAGCCCGTCGAAGTAGATGGGGAGCGAGCGTCTGAATCGACCAACGAAGGTTCGCCGCTGTCGGCGATCCGGTCGTGGAAATGAGCACGTCGACTGGCTCAATTCGTCTTGATGCGATAGACCTGCTCGAAGCGATGACGATCGCGCCCTCGTACGTCTCGGGCGTCGCCGTGTCCGCCCGACACGCGTTGCCCTAGCGCCTTCGTCCATGGTCCCACGAGCTGACGTCAGTATCCGTAAGGGTTTTCGGGTAATAGTTGACTATTTCTATTTAATCTAGTAATAAAGTAGGAAATAGAAACAGACCCCCCTACCGAAAGGCACTTACCAATGATGTTTCGTACCCACCGCACCAGGCACCTGAGCGTTCTCGCGCTCGTCTGCTCGCTGACCCTGTCCACGGCCGGCGTCGCCCTCGTGGCCGGCTCGGGTTCGGCGGCGACGTCGAAGGCGTCATCCGAGGTGACCACACTTCGCTACGAGCCGTTCCCGACCATCCTCAACTTTCCGGAGTTAGCCGAGAGTCTCGGTTACCTCAAGGGCATCAAGCTCGTCAACGTCGGCGAGGACGAGAACGGACCGGAGGAGATCGAGGCGCTCGCCGCGGGGGACCTCGACTTCGCGGCGTCCTTCAACGGTGGGATCATCTCGGCGGTGGCGGCGGGCGTGCAGATCAAGTCGGTCATTAACTACCTCGGTGACCAGGGGCTCGCGGCGGGAGGCATCTACGTGCCGGTCGGCAGTTCCATCACCTCGGCGCAGCAGCTCGTGGGCAAGACGGTCGCGTTCAGCCCCGGCACGCTGGCTGGATCGACGACGGACACCTATCTCTACGACAACGGGATCAGCCCCTCGTCGGTGACCACCGTCGCGCTCAGCGGTCTCTCCGAGATCGCCGCCCTCACGAGCGGCAGCGTGGACGCCGGCTACCTCGTCGGCACCGCCATCGCGCAGGCGCAGAGTCAGACGTCGTTGAGGGCCCTGGTGACCGAGAACACGCTCTACGGCGTGATCGGGACGTGCGGCATCGTCTTCACGGATTCCTTCATCAAGCAGAACCCGCTCACCGTCAAGAAGTTCGTCGCCGGCGTCGCCAAGGCCATCGTCTGGGCGCAGGCCCACACCACGGGCCAGGTGATCACGCAGTACGTGGGCTGGCTGACCGCGCAGGGTCGCTCCAGTGACGCGGCCGCCTTCGCCTACTGGAAGGCCGACGGCGTGCCCTCTAAGGGTGGCGTGATCACCTCGGAGGACTTCCGACCGTTCGAGACCTGGCTGGTGAAGACCGGCGAGATCAAGACCGGCCAGGTGCAACTCAAGTCCATCTACACCAACCAGTTCAACCCGTACTTCAAGTCGTGACCGCCAAGATCGAGCTGCGCGGCGTCGCCAAGAGCTTCGACGTGCGCCGCGCAGCGAGGGGCGCCAACCCGGTGGTGATCGAGGCGCTGGCCGACATCAACCTCGACATCCGCTCGGGCGAGTTCTTGGCGGTCGTCGGTCCGAGCGGCTGCGGCAAGTCGACCCTGCTCGACCTCGTGGCGGGTCTCGACCTGCCCACCGCGGGCGACATACGAATCGACGGCGACGTCATCACCGGGCCGGGGCTCGATCGGGCCATCGTGTTCCAGCAGTACGCGCTGTTCCCCTGGCGCACGGCTCGCGACAACGTCGAGTTCGGCCTAGAGGCGATGGGCAAGGCCCGCTACTCCAAGAACGAGCGCAAGGAGCGCGCCCTGCAGTGCCTGTCGCTGGTCGGCCTCGACGGCTTCGAGGACCGGTACCCTCACGCACTCTCCGGCGGGATGAAGCAGCGCGTGGCGATCGCGCGCAGCCTCGCCTACGAACCGGACGTGCTGCTGCTCGACGAGCCGTTCGCCGCCCTCGACGCCCAGACCCGTGAATCGCTCCAGGACGAGTTGCTGCGCATCTGGAGGCACACGGGCAAGACCATCGTGTTCATCACCCACGGGATCGACGAGGCGGTCTACCTGGGACAGCGCGTCGCGGTGATGACTGCACGACCGGGACGGATCAAGGCCATCGTCGACGTCCCCGCACTGGGCGCCAGCGATGAGGAGGACCTTCGTTCCCACCCCGACTTCGTGCAGTGCCGCCACGAGATCTGGAAGCTCCTGCGCCAGGAGACGGCGCCACCGGAGCCGTGGCTCGCGAGCGAGGCGACGCCCGCCTCGCTCGTTCGGGCGCCCCACGAGCGTGCGGCGGCCCTGGTCGACGTCTCCTCGCGAGGCGGTGCCCCGTGGTGAGCGTCGCCGCGTCCGGCTCGCTCGGCACCGTCGCCGAGACGCGGGTCGCGCGCGAGCGCATCTCCTTGACCTCCACACTGAGGGCCGTCTTCAGGAACAGCGCCGTACTGGTCGTGTTCTTCGGATTGTGGCAGGTTCTGCCGAGCGTCGGGGCGGTCTCGCGCACCTTCGTCCCGCCCTTCTCCGCCGTGGTCGCGGCGTGGTGGGAACTCCTGCGCACCGGGCAGTTGCTCAGCGCGGTGGCCGCGAGCCTGCAGCGGTCGCTGACCGGTTTCGCGCTGGCGCTCGTCGTCTTCATCCCGCTCGGCCTGCTCATCGGCTGGTACCGCAAGTTGGGCGTCTTCTTGAACCCCCTCGTCGAACTGTGCCGCAATACGGCGGCCCTCGCGCTGATCCCGGTGTTCATCCTCACCCTCGGCATCGGTCAGGTGTCCAAGATCGCGGTGATCACCTACGCCTGCGCCTGGCCCATACTTCTCAACACGATCAGTGGCGTGCGCAGCGTCGACCCCCTGCTGGTCAAGTCGGCCCGGTCGATGGGCCTCTCCTCGCTACGGCTCTTCCAAAAGGTCTTCCTGCCCGCGGCGCTGCCGACCATATTCACCGGGATCCGCCTGGCCGGCGCGACGTCGATCCTGGTATTGCTCGCAGCCGAGCTGCAGGGAGCGACCAACGGGCTCGGCTACCTCATCAACGTCTCCGAGACGAACTTCCAGATCCCCGACATGTACGCCGGCATCATCACGATCTCGATGATCGGCCTGATCTTCAACGCCATTCTCGTGCGCCTCGAGCGGCACTTCTCGACGTGGCGCAGTTCGAATGCCTAGACGGCGCCATCACCGGCGCCGACGTTTGGGTACCAGACCTCAAGCAGAGGACAACGAAAGGAAAGAGGCCATGGCCACAGTTATAGATTTCAGGGTTCGACCGGGGACCACGAAAGTGCTCGAGGCGATGTCGCCCAACGGGCAAGTCCCCAAAGGCACCAACCGTTGGGGACACCAGAGTCCCGAGGCGCTCTCACTCGATGAGTTCGTGAAGTCGCTCGACGCGCACGGCATCGACAAGATCGTCTTCACCGGTCGCCAACGCTTCATCGGCGGTACGAACGGCGGCCTCGACAACGACTACGTCGCCGAGACCGCGGCGAAATACCCCGAACGCATCATCGGCTTCGCCAGCGCCGATACCGCGACCGGGATCAGCGCGGCCGTGAGCGAGATCCATCGCGGCATCGAGGAGCTGGGACTGCGCGGCATCGCGGTCGACCCCTTCCTGCGCGACCTGCGCGCCGACGACCGCAAGCTCTATCCGCTCTACGAGGCGGCCGTCGAACTGGGCGTGCCGGCGGTCATCACGGTCGGACCGCTGATCAGCCAGCAGTGGAACGACCCGGTCTCCTACGACCACGTCGCCGAGGACTTCCCCACGCTCAAGATCCTGCTCTCGCACGGGTGCTACCCCCACGTGACCGAACTCGTCGGGTTGGCCTACCGCCGCAAGAACATCTACCTGGAGCCGTCGCTCTACTTCGCGCTGCCCGGCTCGGAGATCTTCATCGAGGCGGCTAAGGGCATCCTGCAGGATCAGGTCATCTACGCCAGCGCCTTCCCGTTCGCGCCGCTCGACATCAAGGAGGAGTTCATCAAGACCTACGACCTCTCGGGAGCCGTCCTGGACAAGATCCTCGGCGGCAACGCCGCCAGCTTCCTCGGCCTCTAGAGCCGTTCGATGCACGACGAAACGTGGGTGCAGGACGTTGCAGCGGCGGGCTCCCTGAGGGCCCGCCGCCGCCGGGGTCCGCGCCGGTCAATGAGGGAAGAACGAGCATGGCGTCGGTGAACCACGACCGGTCTGCCGGACCCCAGCTCGCTCTGGGCCTGCACAACTGGGCCGTCGAGGATCCGCTCGACTGGTCCTTCCTGTTCGACCGGGCGGTCGCGGCCGATCGGGCCGGATTCGACCAGTTGGTGGTCTCGGACCACGTGGTCTTCGGCGAGAACCTCGAGGCGTACGCCAGCGGCGCCCTGGGGGGCCGCGACGGCGGCAAGCAGCCCACGGGACCGGAGGGACACTGGCTCGAACCGATGACGGTCCTGTCGGTGATCGCCGGCATGACCTCGCAGGTGCGATTGTCGACCGGGATCCTGCTCGCCGCCCTTCGACGACCGGTCGTGCTGGCCAAGACGGCTGCCACCCTCGACGTGTTGAGTCACGGCCGCCTCGACCTCGGCGTCGGCATCGGATGGCAAAAGGAGGAGTACGACGCCGCGGGCCTGGAGTTCTCCCAACGCGGACGACTGCTCGACCACACGCTGGACGTCTGTCAACGGCTATGGCGCGACGCGCCGGCGTCCTACGACGGAGGGGACCTGCACTTCGAACGGATCCACTGCGTGCCCCGGCCCGTCGATCCCGCGGGGGTGCCGATCTGGGTGAGCGGAACGCTCAACCGGGCCGTGCTCGAACGAGTGGCCCGCTTTGGCAGCGGATGGATTCCGTGGGGTGCGCTGACCGCGGACCCGACCCCGGGTATCGAACCGGTCCGCCAGGCGTTGCGTGATGTCGGGCGCGATCCCTCGGCCCTGAAGATACGGGCCAACCTGGTCGCCGAGACCACGTCGGATGGCCGCGTCGACCTGGGCGCGACGCTGGCGCCGGTGCCGCGGCTGTACGACGCCGGCGTCACCCACTTCCAGTTGTCGCTGGCGGTGCCGCGGCGACGCGAGCTGGCTTTCGAGTACCTCTCGGACGTGGTCGCCACGTTTCGCCGTGCCGCCGGGTACCCCGCCGGCGAGGGACGGACCGTGCGGGTTCGATCGTCGACCGCGACGAGCTGAGAGAGGTAGGGAGCGTGAAGTTCGGAGTCTTCCTCCCGCAGCGAGAGATCGGTGCGGACCTGGAGAACCTTCTCGTCTTCGTGCGCGCGGTCGAGGCGGCCGGGTTCAGCTTCCTCCAGGCGACCGATCACGTGCTCGGCGCCGACCCGGCGACGCGGACGGGGTGGGACGGCCCCTACGACGTCCACGACCTGTTCCACGAGCCCTTTGTCTTCTACGGTTACCTGGCGGCAGTCACAAAATTGGACCTCGTCACGGCCGTGCTGATCCTGCCCCAGCGCCAAACGGCGCTGGTCGCCAAGCAGGCCGCAGAGCTCGACATCCTCACCCGGGGTCGTTTCCGGCTCGGGGTCGGTGTGGGGTGGAACGACGTCGAATACGAGGCGCTCGGGATCGACTTTCGCACGCGAGGTGCGCGTTGCGAGGAGCAGGTCGAAGTGCTGCGCCGGCTGTGGTGCGAGGAGTCGGTCGATTTCGAAGGACGCTTTCACCGGATCGATCGGGCCGGCATCCTGCCGCGCCCGATTCAACGGCCCATCCCGATTTGGATCGGCGGCGGCGCGACGACGCGGGTACTGGAGCGGATTGGACGATTGGGCGACGGGTGGCTCCACGGGGGCGGCCCCGGCGAGTCACTCGACCGGGCGCTCGAGATCATCCACCGTGCCGCCCGTGACGCGCGACGGCCGGAGCCTCCCGGCCTGCAGGTGGGCCTGCGGGTCAGCGACCTCAACGCCGGCGACTTCGAACGGGCCGTCGAGGAGAGCGAGAAGGCCGGGGCCTCCTACGTCTCGATTAGGGGTGACAATCCGATCGATCCCAATGACCCGGTGCGCTCGTTGGATCAGTACCTGGAGATGCTCGGTTTCGCCACGACCGTCCTGGCCGAACGGCTGAAGCAACAGGGCTGAGTGGGGGATTTCGCCCACTCAGCATCGCGCCGTTGGCCCCGGACGGCAGCCATCGGCGCCCCTTGACGTGATTTTTCTCGATAGACCTCGATTTCGACGGGACTCTGAAACTTCCCCTTGACATTGGAACACTAACGATGTATCGTTATAGAACGTAATAGTAACTACTAGTTCTTTGGAGGAACACCATGATTAACGAACACAGAGGAAATCAGGAAGAGAATCGACCGGATCGTTCGAGGGGTCGCCGTCGCCACGGAGGCGCGGGACACGACCACGAGGGTCCGGGCGGTCACTTTCGAGGCGGACACCTACGTCGCGGCGGTCGCCGCCAGCGACGCGGTGACGTGCGAGCGGCCGTGCTCGTGCTGCTCGAAGAGCAGCCCCGCAACGGCTACCAGCTCATCCAGGAGTTGACGGAGCGTTCGAACGACGCCTGGCGACCGAGTCCCGGCTCGATCTATCCGGTCCTGCAGCAACTCGAGGACGAGGGACTCGTCCAGGTCAGCGCCTCGGGCGGTGGCCGCACCTACGAGCTCACCACTACCGGTAAGGCCCTGGTCGCCGAGCAGCGCGAGCAGCTGGGCAAGCCCTGGGAGAACGCCGACGCCGACGCCATCGGTCCCAGTCGCGAGATGATGAGCACCGCGCGGCAGGTGGCCATGGCCGCCCGCCAGGTGTTGATCGCCGGCTCCGAGACGCAGGTCTCACGAGCGACCGCGATCCTGGTGGACGCGCGCCGGGCCCTGTACGGGATCCTGGCCGAAGGCGAAGAAGCCTAGAGCTCAACCCAGTGGTGCCACGCCGCCCCTCGCCCCGTTCGGGTGGGGGGCGGCGTTGTCGCGTTCGAACGGATCACCGCAGGTACGCCGCTACGAGAGTCACGCGCTATCCCCTAGAGGGAGGGATCGCCCTTCCACGAGATCGCGAAAATCTTCGCTCGTCCGTGGAGTCGGTAGCGCACGACGAGTTTCGAGAAGAAGGTGCCGTGCTTCGTCGTCACTGGCGCCGAGAGCCGCACCGTGCTGGCGGGGAAGTAGGAGATGGGAGAGGCCGCGCAGTAGGGCGTGCAGAGGTTCAGGGCGAACCTCGTGGTGCCCGACGCCTCGCTCGGCCCCCAGTTCGACCAGTGGGTGTCGGTCAGGCGCGCGCCCGCATCGGCGCACGAGATGATGAAGCTGCGAGGCTTCACCACCGGACTCCCGCTGCAGGCGAGCATCTTGACCTCGCCACCTTTGGCGACGAGCGGTATCGCGCGCCCCGAGACGGCTCGTGGCGAACCTATCGCGTTGGCCCAGACGCTCGACGCGAGCGCGCCGACTGCGAGGACGAGCAGGGCGGCGCTTAGGTATCGCAGGCGACGTCGCCGTTCCCGTTGGCGGGCCTCGCGAAAGAGCAGTTCGATGTCGTGAACCTGGGATGGCTCGAGTTCTGGGGCCATGGGGCCTGGATGGGTCGTCGTCAGCATTGAAGCTACTATAATTAGTGTTATGAGTTCTGTCAAACCAGACGACGGTGAATCTGTTGAAACGAACCTCACTCTCGCTCGGCTCGATCGCAGCGATCCGACCCTGCTCCACGAGCAGGTCGCGGGGGAGATCCGTCGAGCCATCGCCCGGGGCGAGGCCGGACCCGGGGAGCGCATTCCCCAGGCCCGGGACCTGGCGGCCGAGCTGGGGGTGAACACCAACACGGTGCTGCGCGCCCTGCGGGTGCTGCGCGATGAGGGACTCATTGAAATGGGTCGCGGTCGTTCCATCCGTGTCACGGGGACCCCGCAGCGCGGGGCCGTCGTGTCCAAGATGAAGGAACTCGTGGACTTCGCCCGCCAGCAGGGCTACCGCCGAGACGAACTGGTCGCCATGCTGGAGAACCTCAGCCGCTAGAGGCTCGCCGTAACGTTCGTCGCGCCCCTATGGCGGTGCGTGCGGTGGTTGCACTCGGACTCACCCCGCCTGGCCGGCCAGCCCGAGCAGGGCAATGACCTCACTGTCGGTCGTCTGGTTGAAGTCGTCGTACCATTCGCCCACGGCCCGGAAGTCGTTCGGAACCGTCAGCGCGATCACGTCGATCCCCGTCCTTTTCATCTCCACGATCGTCTCGGGTGGCGACACGGGAACCGCGACGAGGACGTCGCTGGCCCCGCGCGCTCGCGCGACGTCACACGCGGCGCGAGCGGTCGCTCCGGTAGCCAGTCCGTCGTCCACGATGACGACCGGACGGGCCCTCACCTCGATCTCACTGCGAACGGCGCGATAGCGCTGCACCCGGCGATCGAGTTCGGCCCGTTCGCGCTCGATCACCCGGGCGATTCTCCTCCTCGAGAGCCCCAGTCGCCGGATCATGGGGCCGTTGAACACCTGGACCCCGTCTTCGCCGATAGCTCCGAAAGCCAGCTCGGTGCGTGAGGGCACACCGAGCTTGCGCACGACCAGCACGTCGAACGGGCAGTGCAGCACTCGGGCGACCTCGAACGCGACCGGGACGCCACCACGCGCCAAGCCGAGCACGATCGGACGATCGTTTCGACGAGTGTTCAGCAACTCCCCGAGTTGGCGGCCGGCGTCACGACGGTCGGCGAAGCGTGGTGACGCATTCACGTCACCACGTGGGCCAGCTCGACGGCAGGGGACCGGGCGGACCGAAGGGTTGTGGCAGTCCGGGGCGGGCCCCCAGCACTTGGAGCAACGAACTGAAGTTCAGGCCAAAGGCCGTCGAGTTCCGCCCGTTGTACTCGACGTGGCCCTGCGCCCGTTCGGGCGACGCCGGCGGGTCCGCCCAGCCGGTTTCGATGCAGGTCGTGGCGTCATGGATGACGCCGATAACGGTGGTCGGTGTGACGTGCTCACCGATGCTCACCCTCGGCGTGGCGTTCTCGGCGAGGTAGACGTAGCGACCCTTCGCGGGTCCGTCGCTCAGTCGGTAGGAGATGAACACGCCGCCCGGCCAACCCGGGTCGTGGAGGTTGACGACCACGCCGTCGCCGAGCGCGTACACCGGACCCGACGCGCAGTAGTCGACCCCCTGGTCGACCTCCTGGGGATCGAGCGAGGTCAGCGCCCGTAGTGGATTGAGATAGCCGTCCAGGGGCGTGTAGTCGATCCCCTCGTAGTATCCACCGGTGGCCCCGTCGACGGCGATCGCGCTCGCGAAGGCGCCCGTGGGCAACGCGTTGGTCGTGGCGAGGGATCCGTGGCTCGGCTCGGCGAAGTCGTCGATGTCCCCATTGGCCCGCAGGACGTAGTAGCCGGTACCTTCGGGATCGGTCGCCAGGCCGCTCACCGGTACGCCGTCGTAGGCCCCGTGGGCGCTGGCCAGCGGTGAACCGTCGCTCGGCGCATTGAAGTTGGCGACGTCCCCGGTCGAGGTCGCGATCCAGTACCCGCCGGTCGTCGGATCGACGGCCATCGCGACGGCGACAACGGGGGCGGTCAGGCCGTAGAGGAGCCGACCTCCGAGCGAGCCCTGGTTCTCGACGCCGAAGGCGTCAACGGCCCCGTTCGCGCGCAGCACGTAGTACCCGGCGCCGTTGTTCGCCGCCGCGATCGCGACGGCGGCGGGGTGCTGGCCCCAGCCCCCCGGTGGGATGTGCGGTTCCCCGAGAAACGGCGCGTTGAATCCGTGGACCTTGCCGTTGGAGGTGACGACCCAATAACCCCCGGTGGCCGAGTCGAGTGCGATGCCCGTGGCGGTGGAGCCGGTCGCCAGGCTGTTCGGGGCGAGGGATCCGTAGCTGGGCACGCCGAAGGCGTCGACCTCGCCGTTCGAGCGCAAGACGTAGTAGCCGCCGGTCGCTGCGGCGAGGGCCACGACGGACGGGTTTGACGGGGCGGGAGAGCCGAGCTCGGGCGCGTCGAAGCCGAAGACCGTCGGCGATGTGGGCACGCTCGCCAGGGCCAATGGAGGTGCGACGGTACCCGACACGGCCACCAAGAGCGAGGCGGCGGCCGCGACCCGAACAACGCACTTCATTGACGACTGTCCATTGGAACGCCTTAGTGCGCGGGCCACAACTGCGAACGTGAAACTGCGGACCATCCCTCAGTAGTATTCCACCTCCCGCGCGACTTGGAACGGTCGGTCCGTAGGGATGGACCTAGCTCAGGTCAGTGCTCGCACCGTACACTTCGATTCGGGCACTGCGTCGCGGGAGCACGGCGTCCGCCCATCCATCGCCCAGGGGAGCCGATATGTGTGTAGCGTCGCTCCGCACTCACGACGGCGCACCGTGAGGGCTCTTCTCCAACGAATCCGTTCGCTCGGGGAACGCCATCCGAGGCTGGGCCCGTGGCTGTATCTGTCAAGCCTGCAGTATTTCGTCGTCCAGGTCCTGGTCTCTCTCCGGTGGTCGCCTGCGTACAGCATCAGCCGGGACACCATCAGTGATCTCGGCAATACGGCCTGCGGGAGATTCAATGGCCGTCACGTGTGCTCGCCGCTCCATGCGCTGATGAACGGATCCTTCATCGTGCTCGGACTGTCGATGATTCTGGGGTCAATATTGATCGCGCGATCCGTCGCGCGCACGCGAGCTGGTTCGGTCGGTTTCACCATGATGGGAGTCGGCGGCCTGGGCGTCATCGTCGCCGGGATTTTTCCTGAGAACACGATTCCCCTGTTCCACGGGATCGGCGCGGCGCTGCCGTTCCTCGTCGGCAACGCGGGGCTGCTGGTGATCGGTCTCTCTCTCACACTGTCGTCGACGGTGCGCGCCTTCACGGTGGGCGTTGGTGCGCTGTCGTTGATGGCCCTGGTGCTCTACGCCAGCACCCGCTACGTGGGGCTTGGCGAAGGTGGCATCGAGAGGGTGGTGGCGTACCCCCAGACGATCTGGCTGATGGCCTTCGGCTGGTACCTGTTGGCGCTCGGCCGTCCTAGAGCCGCGACGCCCACTCCGGCGAGTTGAGGATCTCCTCCAGACGTACCAGGAAGCGGGCGGCGTACGCCCCGTCGACGGCGCGGTGGTCGAACGTCAGCGCGAGCAGTCCCACCGAATGGATCGCGACCGACTCTGCGCCCGAGGACGAGGTCACCACCACGGGCTTTCGAGCGACGCCGTCGGTGGCGAGGATCGCGACCTGGGGCTGGTTGATGATCGCGCCAGTGAGCAACGTCCCGAACGGCCCCGGGTTGGAGATCGTGAACGTCCCATCCTTCGTGTCGTCGATGGTGAGCTTCTTGCTACGCGCTAGCAGGGCCAGCTCGCGGATCCGGCGAGCAATCGTCGTGAGGTTCCCGTCGCCACTCTCGCGCAGGACCGGCACTACCAGGCCCTCACCGTCTAAGTCGACGGCGATGCCGAGGTTGACGTCGTGATGGATGATCAGTTCGTCGTCGCCGACCGACGCGTTGAGGTGGGGGAAGTCCCGTAGCGCCTCGATGACCGCTAACGCATTGAACGGCAAGTACGTGAGGCTGAAGCCCTCGCGCTCCTTGAAGGCGGCCCCGTGGGACCGACGCACCGTTTCGACGCGCTCGTAGTCGACCTCCTTGACCATCAGGGTGTGGGCCGAGGTCGCCTTGGAACGAACCATGTGCTCCGCGGTGAGCCGACGCAACCTCGTGAACGGGATCACCTCGTCGCCCTGGCCCGCAGTGGGCGAGGCGGCCTTCTGTCCAATCGTCGCCTCCACGTCATGACGGCTGATCCGTCCGTTGGGGCCGGTGCCGACGATCGAGGCGGGGTCGAGTGAGTGCTCACTCAGGAGGCGGCGCACGATCGGTGAGAGAGGACCCGGTCCCGACTCTGGGGTGGAGACCCCTGCTTGCGCGGCGGCCGCGGCGAGGACGTCCTCGCGAGTGATACGACCGTTGGGGCCGGTGCCGACGATCGACGCCGGGTCGAGATCGTGTTCTGCGAGCAGGCGGCGAACGACGGGTGAGAGTTGGACGCTTCCAGCGCCCTCTGAACCCTTGGCCGATTTCACAGTGGCCCGGGTGCTCGCTTCGCGCGGCGCGTGCGGGGCGGCCCTCTTCGAAGCGGCCGGCGTGTACGTCTCGCCTTCGGCGGCGATGACGGCGAGCAGTGTCCCCACGTCGACGGTGTCTCCCTCCTCTACGAGGATCGCGCTGAGGACCCCGCTCGATTGCGCGGGTATCTCCGTGTCGACCTTGTCGGTCGAGACCTCGAACAGCGGCTCACCGCGCGTCACGGCGTCACCGACACTCTTGTACCACTTCGCGACGGTTCCGTCAGCCACGGTCTCGCCCAGCTGGGGCATGGTGACCTCGAACATGCTCTCCCTTCCTCTAGCGCAGCGCTAGTTGTGGTCGCACGAGCGGGGACGTCGCGCCCAGTGCGAGGCGATGCGGCGTCACTCCTATGAGTTCATCGCCTTCGACACCGTTACGACGATCCGCTCCACCGAAGGGATGGCCAAGTCCTCGAGGGCCTCGGCGGCAGGCAAGGGGATGTGGGGCGTCGTGATTCGCACCACCGGTCCGTCGAGTTCGTAGAAGATCTCTTCGCTCACGATCGACGACAACTCGGCGCCCCAACCGCACAGCCGCGGATTCTCCTCAACGGTGAAGAGCCGCCCCGTCGCCGCGATCTCTCGTAGCAACGTCGTGGTGTCGAGCGGCACCAGCGAGCGGACGTCGACCACGGTGCAACTGATGCCCTCCTCTTCGAGCTGCTCGGCGGCCTGCAAGGCCCTGGGCACCATGTTGCCCAAGGCGACGAGCGTGGCGTTCTCGCCCTGGCGCAGTATCTTCGCGGTGCCGAGCGTGTCAACGATCTCGCCGTCGGGTACCTCCATCTTCGACGCGTAGAGGGCCTTCTCCTCTAGGAAGATCACGGGGTCGTCGTCGCGGATCGACGCGGCCATTAGCCCGACGACGTCGAGGGCGCTCGAAGGCACGACGACCTTGAGGCCGGGGATCATCATGGCCCAGTTCTCCACGCTCTGCGAGTGTTGAGCCCCAAAGCGCAGCAGTCCCCCGTTGCCCGATCGAATCACCAGCGGGAACGTCAGCTGGCCGTTTGTCATGTAGCGGCTCTTGGCGATCTCGTTTGCCACGATGTCCCAGCACACGGCGAAGAAGTCGGCGAACATGATCTCGGCGACGGGACGAAGACCCGTCATCGCCGCGCCCATCGCGGCGCCGAGGATGGCCTGCTCGCTGATCGGGGTGTCGCGAACGCGAACGGGGCCGAACTCGTCGAGCAGTCCCACGGTGCCCTTGAACACGCCGCCGGCGGCGCCGATGTCCTCGCCGATCATCACGACCGACTCGTCGCGGCGCATCTCCTGCGCGATGCCGCGAGCGATTGCCTCTCGATAGGTCAGTTGCGCCATGAGGATCCTCCGTCCGCCCATACGTCCTTCATCAGTAGGTCCTCTCCCGGCACGGCGCCGGCCTTGGCCTCCTCGGTCGCGCGCTCGACCTCGGCCGCGACCTCTTCTTCGATGGCGGCCAACTGCGCCTCGCTCGCCCTTAGCTCGAGCAGGTGCGAGCGGTAACGGGGAATGGGGTCCTTGGCCATCCATTCGGCGACCTCGGCGTCCGGTCGGTACTTGCCGGGATCGGCGCGGGAGTGGCCGCCATGGCGATAGGTCTTGGCTTCGATCAGGCTCGGCCCCTCGCCGGCGCGGGCCCGAGCGATCGCGGTGGTGGCGACCTCGAAGACGGCCTCGACGTCGTTGCCGTCGACGATGATGCCCTCCAGTCCGTAGGCGGAGGCCCGGTCGGCCGCCGGGTGCTCGACGGCCGTCACCTCGCTGGTGCGGGTGTACTCCATCCAGAGGTTGTTCTCGCAGACGAAGACGACGGGCAGTTTCCAGATGGCGGCCAGGTTGAGCGCTTCGTGGAAGGCCCCGATGTTGACGGTGCCGTCACCGAAGAAGCAGACCGCCACCTGATCCGTTCCCCGGTACTGCGCGCTCCAGGCCGCGCCGCAGGCGATGGGCATGTGCGCGCCGATGATCGCGTAGCTGCCCATCACGCCGTGCTCGACACTGGTGAGGTGCATGGAGCCGCCCTTGCCGGCCATGAGGCCGTTGGCCCTTCCGAGCAGCTCGGCCATCACCGCGGTCATCGGGACGCCGCGGGCCAGGGTGTGCGCGTGGCCGCGGTAGGTGGCGAAGGTCCAGTCGTCCTGCTTCATGGCCGCGGCGAATCCGACCGCGATCGCCTCCTGGCCGAGGGAGAGGTGGCTCGTGCCCTTGACCAGGTTCTCGAGGAACAGGTCGTAGGCGCGGGCCTCGAACTGGCGAAGAGCGACCTGGCTGCGATAGAGGTCGAGCCGTTCGTCCAAATCCAGTGAACCGGGCAGGATGGTCTCGGCAGTCATTCGTACTCCTTGAACTCGCTCGTGGTAGGTCTCTTTGCGCGGAACTGCGTGACTCGCGATGACGCCACGTCGGGAAGTGTTCACTCGCACTAAACGATAGTCCTCGCGATTTCCTACGTGCCACTCATTGCGTCCGTCGGCGCCGCCCCCGCGTTGACGGTCCGGTGCCCTAAAAAATGTTCACCAGTTTCTCTGGGTCAAGGGCCGGGAGTCGTGCGCAGGCCGTCGTCCACGCCGACCGGCTCGTCGGCCATCGACAGTCCGGCGCTGCGCGCCTGCTCGGCGAGCAGCACGGCGAAGTCGTCGCTCCCGAAACCGGCTCCGATGGCGCTCGCGACCATCTCGGTGCAGAGCGCGGCGACGGGCATGGCGACACCGGAGGCCTTGGCGGCGTCCATGCCGAGGCGGAAGTCCTTGAGCAGCAGCGTCGTGGTGAACGTGGGCGAGAAGTCCAGCGAGACGAACGCGGGCGTCTTGTACCTGGTGAACGGCGAGCCGACGATCGAACTGTTGATGAATTCGAGCAGCGCGCTGCGCTTGATGCCCCCGCGTTCGGCCAGCACGACGATCTCGGCCAGTGACTGGGTCATCGCACCGAGGAACATGTTGTGACAGATCTTCACCAGTCGCGCCACCTCGTCGGTGCCGACGTAGGTGACCCCGTGGCCGAGCTGGCGCAGGTGGGGGAGCGCTTGGTCGAAGGCTTCGCGCTCGCCCGACACCGCGAGCGTCAACTGGCCCGACGCCACGACCTTGGGGTTGCCGCTCACCGGGGCGGCCAGGAACTGCGTGCCGCGCAGGCCGCTCGCGTGGCGGACCTTCGCCGACGTCTCGGCCGATACCGTCGAACAGTCGATCAGGATCGCCGGGGCCCGGGTCGGATCGCTCAATACGCCGCCGGGACCGACCGTGACGTCCAGCACGTCGTTGTCGGCCGCCACCATCACGAAGACGATCGCGCATCCGGCGAGGTCCGCGGGGCTGGCGGCCATGGTGGCGCCGAGCTCGACGAGGGGCTGCGCTTTCGAGGCTGTTCGATTGGTAACCGTCACCCGATTGCCCGCATTGATGAGCCGCGTCGACATCGCGGTCCCCATCCTGCCGCAGCCGATCCATCCAATGTCCAGCTCGTCGCTGCTCATGAATACTCCTCATCTAGTTCTTCCCCGCCGGGGATCTCGTCGACGTGACCGGCGACCTGGGGGCTCTCTCGCTCTGTTCGCCGAACGTGGAGGCTATCCATCAGGGCGCAGCAACGTCAATCATCGAACCGGTCGCCGTCGCGGCGCGAGGACCGAGAAGTCGTGCGGGCACGCCTCAGTGCTGACTGCCGAGCATCTCGATGTTCACCCATATCGCCTCGACGGGAACGTCGCCCACGTTGGCCAATCGGTGCGGACGACTCGAGTCGAACCCAATGGAATCTCCCGCGCCGAGGCGGTACGTCTCGAAGCCCAGGGTGATCTCGAGGGTTCCGCTGAGCACGAATCCGTATTCGGTCCCGACGTGTCGGATCAATCGCCCTTCCATGGTCGAGGATCCTCCGACGTCATAACGCACGAACATGAAGTCCGTCTTGTCGCTGCGCCCGACCGTCAGCGATTCCCAGGTGACGCCGGAGTCGAGGACCAGGACCTTGCGGTGACCCGGGTGCACGACGGGCGAAGAGGTTGGTCGCGATATCGGTCCGTCGTTCGGGGAGGACGGTCCTCCGTGGGAGCTGCCGTAACTCGTGGACGTACGCCACGAGTTGTTGGAGGCGTCGATCGCCGTACCGTCGGCCCCGGAGAACTCTCCGTCGTCGGAGACCTCTCCCTCGCCCTCGCTTTCGAAGAGTTCGTCGGTGGTGATGTCGAGGGCGGAGCAGATCGCGAAGAGGGTAGCCACCGACGGCTGGGCCTTGCCGGTCTCGAGTTGCGAGATGAAGGATGCCGAGACGTCTAAGTCCCGGGCGAACTGGCGCAAGGTGATGCCGTGGGCCAGCCGCTTCGTGCGTAGTCGCGCCCCGATGAGGCCCGGCGTCATCGCGTCACCGTTGGCGCTGGGCGCACTCGTAGGCCCGGTGGTCGGTTCGGCGCGAAGCGAGGCCTCAGCCTCCTTCGCGGTCGAGGTTGCGGTCCGTCGCCGATTCGGCGCTGAACTCTTGGGAACCGCCATTGCTACCTCTTATCAACTCTCGTCGTTGCCGCGGCATCCTCAAAGCGAGTCCGTCGCACCATCGCCAACCCCGTGAACATGAAAATCCTAGTTAATTTCAAACTATTGCCCCCGTTTCAACTTGGCGGCGAGGTGTTCCCACTCGCGGCTGAACCGGTAGGAGTGCCGAGCCGGCGGCTGGGGGGCCTGCACCTCGATCCATCGCACGAGGTCCGACCCGCGATTCTCGAAGCCGTGGTCGGCCCCGACACCGGCCCACAGGACATCGCCCGGGTGCAACACCATCAGCTCGCCGTCGACCAACGCGTGCACTTCTCCGGCGACAAAGACGTAGGCCTCCTCGAAGGGGTGGTCGTGGGGGTGGGCGATGGCGGTCGGTTGGTAGTCGACGACGAACATCGTGTGCAGCTGCGCGCCCTGCTGCTGGTCGATGAGCATCTTGACGCCGATGCCGCTGTAGGCCAAGAGGGCCGTGGCCATGCTGGGCGAGACCGTGGGCGCGTTCACGCTCGACCCCGCGGCCAGCTTGTGCAGGTCCATGGCGTCGGCGTCGAAGCGCACCGCATTGCGATTGCGGGGATCGCGCATGTCGGGCACGACGGGGTCGGTTTCGACCAGCGGCTCGCCCGTGAAGAACGTGTCCTGGCGGCGTCCGTCGTCGAGCTCGGCCGGCGATGACATCTGCAGCCAGGTGACGGGCCCGTCGAGCGCACGAAGGGAGTAGGGGGTGCCGATCGGCACGGTGATGCAGTGATCGGCGGCGAGCAGGGTCGTGACCCCGAACGTGGTGATGCAGAGTTTTCCGGAGAATACGTAGACGCTGAACTCGAAGGAGTGCAGGGCGGTGTCGAGGTATCCATCGGAATCGAGATACCCGACACTCAACGTCATATGGACCGAACCGGTCGCGCCCGTCACGAGCACCTGGCGGCGGAACCCCTTCGAGTGGCCCTCGTAGGACTCGAGGGCCACCGCCTTGTCGCTGTCGATCTTGGTCGCGTAGTTCATAGTCTCTCCCCTCCCCCGGCGCGGCCGGCGTAGCGCCTACTTGAGGAGCCAACCTCCGTCCACGGCGAGGTTCACTCCATTGACACCGGAGTTCTCGAGTAGAAACTCGACCGAATGGACGACTTCCTGCATCGTCACGAGGCGCCCGAGCGGCGTGCGCGCGATGATGTGGCTGTTGTCCTTGTTCTCCCAGAAGGGACTGTCGCCGACGATGCCGGGGTGGATGGCGTTGATGCGCACCGGTGCGAGCTCGGTCGTCAGGCTGTGCACCAGACCCACGACGCCGCCGTTCACGGTCGACACGGTCGTCGAACCGGGGTAGGGGCGCTGCAGGGCGAGGCCTCCGAACAGCACGATCGATCCGTCGGGGGTGAAGCGCTCACGAAGGGCGTGGATCGATTCGGCGTAACCGACGAGCTTGAGTGTGACCAGACGTATGGCCCGGGCGACGTTGTAGTCGGCGATCGTGTTGGCGTCGCGCTCGATCGCGGGGATCACCAAGTAGTCGAGGGTCTCGATGTCGGCCAGCGACGCGGCGATGGAATCGGGTTCGGCGAGATCGACGGCGATCCCGACGGTGTTGAGACCGATCTCCGCGGCCGCCTTCTGCGCGCTTTCGGACGTGCGGCCCGACAGGAAGACGGTCGTCCCCTTGTGCGCCATCGATTTGACGATCTCCTTGCCGATACCCGACGTGCCGCCCAGGACGACGGCGGTCCGCGACGCGGCTCCTGATGTTGGTGCTGGCATCGTCCCCCCTTGCTGTTCAGTAGCAATAAACATATCCGAATTTCTCGACGGGCCGAGAGGATTCTCGCGCCGGTGCTAACGGCCACGTTCTTGCGCCGACGAACGCGAATGCCCCTCGAGGATCGATCCAAAGCGCGCTGATTCAGGGTACCGTAACGCATCGCACCGTACACCGAGGCGCCGACAATGACGTCCGCACGCCACCGCGATGGAGGGCAATCTCGCTGTGAAGTACTTCTTGACGCGAGTGAACACGGTGCTACACTCCGGGAGAATCTGAACCATTCGACCAGGGGGGGAGAATGAACAAGCCCATCAGCACGTCCGGCGAGTCACTCGAGCACGGGCGCGCGATCGTCTTTCGAAACGGAATTGTCCTCACCATGGACGACGGGAACCACGTCCTGCACGACAGCGACGTCCTCGTCGTGGGTGGGGTGATCGCCGAGGTCGGCCCGGGGATCAAGGCTCCCGAGGGCGCCCTCGAGATTGACGCCCGCGGCGGGATCATCATGCCGGGCATGATCGACACCCACCGTCACATGTGGCAGACGGCGATGCGGGCCTACGGCGCGGACTGGACGTTGTCGCAGTATTTCGTGTGGTACTACCTCGAGCACGGCAAGAACTTCCGCCCCCAGGACATCTACGCCGGCAACCTACTCTCGGCGATCGAAGCCGTCGACGCGGGGGTCACGACGTCAGTCGACTGGTCGCACGGGCTTCAGACGACCGACCACGCGGACGCGGCGGTCGACGCCCTCGAGGTGGTACCGGCCCGCTTCATCCTCGCGTACGGCAATATCCAGCGCGCGCCGTGGGAGTGGACCGCTGACAAGGAGTTTCGTGACTTCTTCAGCCGGCGCTTCGATGGTAAGGGCGACATGCTCCGGTTCCAAATCGCCTTCGACGTGGTCGCCGGTCCGGAGTTCCCCGAGCGGGCCGCCTTCGAAGTGGCCCGGGACCTGGGCGTCCCGGTGAACACCCACGAGGGGGTGCTCGGGGCCAACGGCGACGACAGTATCCGTCTAATTCATGAGAATGGCTTCATGACCCCCGACACGATGCTGGTGCACTGCTCCACGTTGTCGGACGATTCCTACCAGCGCATCGCGGCCAGCGGCGCCTCGGTGTCGGTCGCGACGGAGTCTGAGCAGAGCGCTGGCCAGGGCTACCCCTCATCGTGGAAGTTGCGTCAATTCGATATCCCGATCTCCCTGTCGCACGACACCTCGGTGTGGTGGAGCGCCGACCTGTTCACCGCAATGCGCACGACGCTGGGCGCCGATCGTTCCCGCCAGCACTTCGAGGCGCACCAGAAGGGCGAGACGGTCACCCAGCTCGACGTCCGGTCCGAGCACGTGGTCGAATGGGCGACCCGGGGCGGCAGCAAGGCGTTGGGGCTGGACAGCAAGATTGGCAGCATCGAGGTCGGCAAGCGGGCCGATATCGTGCTGCTGAAGAACGACGAGTCGCCGGTCATGTTCCCGATCGTGAATCCCTTCGGGCACGTGGCCATGCAGGCGCAGCGCGCTGACGTGCACACCGTGTTAGTCGACGGCAACATCCTCAAGCACGAGGGCCGTTTGATCAACATCGATCTCGCGAAGGCGAGGAGTTCGGTGGAAGAGACGGTCAGTTTCCTGGCCGACACCCTGGGCGAAGAGGCGTGGAACTCCGGCATGCACCCCGACCTGCCGGCGAAGAAAGAGATCGAGAACCCGTACCACTACAACAAGTAGTGCGGGCGCTCGTTCGGGCGAATCTCCAATGCCGGTCGCCAAAAGCGGCCGGCATTGCTGTGTTTTGAGGCGCAAATAGATTGTTCGGTGTGACTTGACACGTTTAGTGAACATCGCTAGTGTCAACCCGTTGGCTGTGGAACGGCCCCGAAGGGGGCGGCGGTTGACACCGGTCGTGCGATGTGGTGCGTCGGCATTGATAGGGGGGACAATGATGGTGAAAACCAAGATGCGTTGGGTTGTCGCGTTAGCTGCGGGGGCAACCCTGCTGTCGACGACGATGACCGGCCTGGGCGTCGCGCAAGCGGCCGCCAAGCACAAGCACTACACGGTTGCGTACATGTCGTACGGCGTGGCGAACAGCTACGACGCGCCGATGCTGGCCGCCGCCGAGGCGGTTGCGGCGGCGGACGGCGTGAAGGTCCACGTCTTCGACTCCCAGAGCTCGTACACCACGCAGGTGTCCCAACTCCAGGACGTCGTGGCCTCGGGCCAGTACCAGGGGATCCTCGTGCAGCCGATCTACGGCGCGGCCTTGATCCCGACCATCAAGTTGGCCATCAAGAAGAAGATCAAGGTCGTCAATATCGACCAGATCCTCGGCACGAACTACGCCAGCGACCAGATCGAGGTGCACGGGCTCTCGGGCAACGTGGTCTTCTTCCCGTCCAAGATCGGCTCCCAGTTGGCCACGTTGGCGAACCAGGCCTGTAACGGCGCCAACCCGTGCAACATCGCTCTGATCCACAACTACTTGGGTGACGAGCCGGACTCCGCCATTACGACGGCCTTCGACGCGACGCTCGCGAAAGACCCGAGCGACACGATCGTGGCGTCGGCTGACGGCCTCTACGAGCCTTCAGTCTCTTTGACCCAGGTGCAGGACATCCTCACCGCCCACCCCAACCTCAACGTGATCGTCGGGGCGGACCAGAACTGCGAAGGGGCTCAGTCGGCTCTGACCGCGATCAAGAACACGTCGGTGCAGTTGGTCTGTTACGGGGCCAGTGCGGCCGGTGTCGCGGCGCTGAAGAGTGGCGCGTGGTTCGCTGATGTGGCACAGATGCCCGCCACTGAAGGTCAGTTGGGAATGATTGCGCTGGTGAAGGCCTTGAAGACCGGGAAGGGCTCCGGCTCGCAGAACCCCGTGGCGGCCCTGCCGGACAACGGCATCCTCACGAAGGCCAACGTCAACACATTCACCGCCGAGTGGCCGGGCTGATCCCGCGACACTCGGTACTCAAACTTCCCTGTTCTGACAAGGCGGTCTTGACCCAACATGTCTGAACGGACGTTTGAAGAATCTCCCCACCGGACCGCGGACACCCTCGGAGGCGACCTAGTCGTCACCGGGGTGTCCAAGCGGTTCGGTGGGGTCCCTGCATTGGACGACGTTTCGCTCACCATCGAGCCGGGCAAGGTGCACGCGCTGATCGGAGAGAACGGCGCGGGCAAGTCGACGCTCGGCAAGATCATCTCCGGCGTCATCGAGCCCGATGAGGGGTCAATGACGCTGGCCGGACGGACGATCACGTTGCGCTCTCCCCGCGAGGCGCTCGCGAACGGCATCATCGCCATAGCGCAGGAGCTCACCATCGTGCCCGGCCTGACGGTCGTCGAGAACGTCTACCTCGGATCGGAGGTCGCCTCCGCCGGTTTCGTGCGACGCAGGGAGGCGAAGCGCCGGTTCCGCGAATTGGCCAAACGAATCGGCTTCAACCTCTCGCCCGACGTACGCGCGGGGAATCTCACGATCGCCGACCAGCAGAAGGTCGAGATCATGCGAGCGCTGTCGCGCAATGCTTCGATCGTCGTTATGGATGAACCGTCGGCCGCCCTGTCGAGCAACGAGGCCGCGGCGTTGCACGAGATCATCCGATCCCTGGCCCGCCGGGGTAGCGCGGTCGTGCTCATTTCGCACTTCCTATCCGAGGTCCTCACGCTTTCGGACACCATCACCACGCTGCGCGACGGTCGTCTCGTGCGCACCGTCGCGGCCGCGGACGCGACCGAGGACTCCCTGATCGAGGGGATGCTCGGGCGGTCGTTGTCCTCCGCGTTCCCCGAGAAGGGACCCGTCGACCCGGACGCGCCCGTGATTCTCGAGGTCGAGCACGTCAGTGCGCCGGGGGTCGAGGACTGTTCTTTCGTCCTGCGTCAAGGTGAGATCCTCGGGATCGCCGGCCTCGTCGGGGCCGGACGTTCGGAGTTGGCCCGCGCCGTCTTTCGTGACGCGAAGGTCTCGGCGGGGACGGTTCGACTGGACGGCGCGGAACTGGCGGGGCGCCACCCGAATCGCTCGATCGCCCGCGGCCTCGTGATGATTCCCGAATCGCGCAAGCAGATGGGCCTCATGATGGGTCGTTCGGTCAAGGAGAACATCTCACTGTCGCGTCTCGATCTGGTGAGCCGACTGGGTTGGATCGCACCGATTCGCGAGCGCCGGGCGGTCGCGGGCCTCATGAAGAGGGCCGACGTCCGGGCCGCCAATATGGGTATGCAGGCAATGATGCTGTCCGGTGGCAACCAGCAGAAGTTGCTCTTCGCGCGAACCATGATGTGCACGCCGTCGGTGCTGATCGCCGACGAGCCCACGCGTGGTGTCGACGTCGGATCGAAACGCGCGATTTACGATCTGCTGGTGCAGATGGCGCGCGACGGCATGGCGATCATCGTGATCTCGTCCGATCTCGAGGAGGTCCTCGGGCTCGCGCACCGCACCCTGGTGATGCGCCACGGACGCTTCACCGCCGAACTCACGGGTGAGGACATGAACGAACAAGCGGTACTCGCGGCCGCATTTACCGAAACTGGCGCCACCTAAGGAGATGTGATGGCGAACGTGACCCCCGAAGAGATCGAGCCGTTGGTCGACGGCGACCAGGCGTGGTCGATGCGCGCTGGCGCCTCGAGGCTGATGCGCTCGTGGCGCACGGCCGGGATCGCCATCCCCTTCCTCATCCTGTTCGTGATCCTCTCGATCACCAGCTCGCCGTTCCTGCACACCACGAATCTCATCAACATCCTCGACCAGCAGGCGTCGACCCTGTGCATCGCGGCCGCGGGGACCCTGGTGCTGGTCGCGGGCGGCATCGACCTCTCCGTCGGGGCGACCTACGGGCTCGCCACCGTGGTGGCGGGCGAGATCGCCGCCCACCATTCACCGGTGCTCGCGATCGTCGCCGCGATCGCGACGGGGCTGTTGGTCGGGCTGGTCAACGGGCTCATCGTCACCGTGTTCAAGATCAATGCCCTTATCACCACCCTGGCGATGTCGTTCGTCGTCGGCGGGATAGCCCTGCGGGTGTCCAGCGGGAACCTCATCGTCCTCTCGGCCACCTCGGGGTTCTACAAGTTCTCCAATTCGCAGTTCCTCACCGTGCCCAGTGCGGTGTGGATGACCGTCGTGTTCGTGATCGTGCTGGGCCTGCTGTTGTCGCGAACGACCTTCGGGCGCTACATGGTCGCCTCGGGCGGCAACGCCGAGGCCGCCCGATTGGCCGGGGTCCGGGTCAACCGGATCCGCGTCATCACGTTCGTCCTGAGCGGCGGTGCGGCCGGTCTCGGCGGGGTCATCGACATCTCGCGCTTGCTCAGCGCGCAGGCGGCCAGCGGCGGCACGACCCTCGCCTTTACGGTGCTGGCCGGGATCGTCGTGGGCGGCACCTCGATCGCGGGCGGTGAGGGTTCGGTCTGGCGCACGGGCATCGGCGTGCTCTTCATTGCGTTGATCGGCAACGGGTTCAACCTGCTCGACGTCAACCCGCTGTACCAGCAAATCGTTCTCGGGATCATCCTGCTGATCGCGGTGGGCCTCGACGCCTGGGCCCGCCAGCGTCGGCTCTAGGTCCCGGGCAGTAGTTTTCAGAATTGGGAGGAATGATGGGAAGCCATACCTACGGCAGTAACTCGGTCGACTGGGAGAGCCGCGTCGACATGCCGCGCCTGCGCGAGGCGCGCCTGGCCAACCTCCAGCGCGAACTCGAGCGTTCGGACCTCGGCGCGCTGCTCACGTTCGACTTCCACAACATCCGCTACATGACCGGCACCCACATCGGCACCTGGGCCATGGACAAGCTGATCCGCTTCGCCCTGTTGCCGCGCGGCGGCAAGCCGATCGTGTGGGACTTCGGCTCGGCGGCGCGCCATCATCAGCTCTACAACCCGTGGCTGAGCGGCGTGCAGCTGTTGCCCGACGGCACCGAGGTGCCCTACGACGGAGCCCGGGCGGGGATTTCGACGCTGCGCGGCGCAATCCCCCCCGGGGCCGACCGTGCCGGATCCGTGGCCGCGAAGGTCAAGGAGGTGCTGCACCAGTTCGGCCTGGAGAACGAGGCGGTCGGGGTCGACGTCGTGGAGATGCCGGTGCTGGCCGCCTTCGCCAAGGAGGGCATCTCGTTGGTCGACGGCCAGCAGGTCTTCCTCGAGGCGCGCCGGATCAAGACCGGGGACGAGATCCTGCTGCTGACCCACGCGGCGTCGATGGTCGATGCCGCGTACGAGGAGCTCTACACATTCCTGCGACCGGGCGTGAAGGAGAACGAGTGCGTGGCGCTGGTGAACAAGACCCTGTACGACCTGGGATCCGAGCACGTCGAGGGCGTCAACGCCATCTCGGGTGAGCGCTGCTCACCCCACCCCCACGTCTACAGCGACCGCCTCATCCGTCCTGGTGACCCCGCATTTTTCGACATCCTTCACAGCTTCAACGGCTACCGGACCTGCTACTACCGCACCTTCGCCGTGGGCAGCGCCTCGGTTGCCCAACGCGACGCCTACACCAGGTGTCGCGAGCTGATCGACACGGCCATTGCGCTCGTGAAGCCGGGGGCGTCGACGGCCGACATCGTGTCGATCTGGCCCAAGGCCGAGGACTTCGGGTTCGAGAACGAGGAGGCGGCCTTCGGCCTGCAGTACGGACACGGCGTAGGCCTGTCCATCTGGGAACGGCCGATCTTCAGCCGGATGATCTCGCTCGATCACCCCGAGGTGCTCGAAGAGGGAATGGTCTTCGCCCTCGAGACCTACTGGCCGGCGAAGGACGGCTGGTCGGCCGCGCGCATCGAAGAGGAGGTCGTGGTGACCGCCGACGGTTGCGAGGTGATCACGAAGTTCCCCGCCGAAGAGTTGCTCGTCGCGGGGAAGCGTTACTACGCGGCCGGTGGTTCGCAGTTGGACCTACGAGAGTCCCAGTCGAACCTGAACACGACGTGGGGACGGGGGGAGTCGAAGTAGTGCAAGGGCGCGATCGCCGCGGCCCGCGGCGTTGCACCCACGAAGGTGCAGTTCTAGTATGTTAAGTGGCCGTTAACGGCCGTACGAAGTTCAGTGACGGTGCCCGCGTGACGCGGCACCCCAAACCAATGGATAGGACCCTCATGAACGATGTTGCGACCAAGGTCATCGCCGTCACCGGCGCCACCGGAGCCCAGGGAGGCAGCCTCGTTAGGGCGATCCTCGCTCACCCCGACGGCGGATTCAGCGCCCGGGCCATCACCCGTGATCCCAACTCGGACAAGGCCAAGGCGCTCGCCGCGCTGGGCGTCGAAGTGGTCCAGGCCGACCTCGACGACGAAGCGAGCCTCGCCGCGGCCTTCGCCGGGGCCTACGGCGCATTCTGCGTCACCAACTTCTGGGAGCACTTCTCGCCGCAGAAGGAGAACGAGCAGGCGGCCAACATGGCCCGGGCGGCCAAGGCGGCCGGTGTGGCGCACGTGATCTGGTCGACGCTCGAGGACGTGCGTGACTGGGTCCCGCTCTCCGACGATCGCATGCCCACGCTGCAAGACAAGTACAAGGTGCCCCACTTCGACGGCAAGGGAGAGTCGAACCACTACTTCTCCGACGCCGGCGTGCCGGTGACGTTCCTCAACACCTCCTTCTACTGGGAGAACATGATCTACTTCGGGATGGGACCGAAGCGGGGCGAGGACGGCGTCCTCGCCATCACCTTCCCCATCGGCGACAAGAAGCTCGCCGGCATCGCGGCTGGCGACATCGGCGGCTGCGCCTACGGGATATTCTCCAACGCCGACACGATCGGCACGACGATCGGCATCGCCGGCGGACATCTGACGGGAGAGGACATGGCCGCCGGACTGAGCAAGGCGCTGGGCGAGCCGGTCAACTACAACGCCGTGAGCGCGGACCTGTACCGGTCCTTCGGCTTTCCCGCCGCGGACGAATTGGGCAACATGTTCCAATTCAACGCCGAATTCTCCGACGAGTACTGCGCCGCTCGCCCCCTCGACGCAACCCGCGCGCTCAACCCCGACCTTCACACCTACGATCGTTGGCTCGAGGAGAACGTCGCCAGCATCCCACTCGATTAGGAGATTCCTCACGGGACTATTTGTCGCCACCAATGCGCGTGGCGCTCGACGGTTAGAACTCTTGGTAGACCGCGGGATCCTGACCGGCCAGGCGACCATCGGGTCGGGCCAGCGAGTTGATTGCGGCCACGTCCTCGCCCGTCAGCGCGATGTCGAAGACGTCGAGGTTCTCGCGCTGGCGTTGCGCCGACCTCGACTTGGGAATCGGGACGGCTCCCTGGTGCACGTGCCACGCCAGGACGGCCTGCGCCGGGGTGACGGCGTGGGCGGTGGCGATCCCGGCGATGACGGGGTTGGCGAGGAGGTCACTGTCGCGGCCTAAGGGACTCCACGACTCGGTGATGATCCCGTGCTCGCGGTGGTAGGCCAATTGGTCGGCCTGGGGCCAGTACGGGTGCAGTTCGATCTGGTTGACCTCGGGCAGTTCGCCGGTCTCGTTCCAGAGCCGCTCGAGGTGCTCGGGCAGGAAGTTGCTGACCCCGATGTGGCGCACCAGGCCGCGGTTGCGGGCCTCCATGAGCGCTGTCCACGCGCCGACGTAGCGGTCCTCTAGGGGGTTGGGCCAGTGGATGAGGTAGAGGTCGATGGTGTCGAGGCCCATTCGCATGGCGCTCTCCTCGATGGTGGTGCGGGCCTCGTCAAAGTCGTGATGGCGACCGGGCAATTTGGACGTCACGATCAGCTCGTGACGGGGTAGGCCGCAGCGACGTACGGCGTCGCCGACCGCACCCTCGTTCTCGTAGTTCACCGCAGAGTCCAGCAATCGGTAGCCGAGGCCAATGGCCTCGGAGATGATTCCCGAGCCGGCGTCGCCGTCGAGGGAGTAGGTGCCGAGACCGATCGCGGGTAGGGAAAGGCCCGAATGGCCCGAGAGTGAGGGTACAGCCATGATCCACCTTTCTGTGACGAAGACGAGCTGGGAAGGTATCAGGGTACCAAGCACGGCACGACGCCGTCTTCTTGCACTGACCGTTAGGGTCCAGTCATGAAGAAACGTCTCGTTACCCGCTACGCCACGAAGACCAAAGATGACGCCGACGAGAACCAACGGCGGATCGAGGCCGTGTTCGACGAGTTGGCGTTGGCCCAACCGGACAACGTCAGTTACCTCGTCCTTCGTCTGGCCGACGACTCGTTCGTCCACGTCTCATTCCACGATCACGGTGACGATGAGGTGAACCCGATCTCATCGACGAAGACGTTCGCGCACTTCCAAGAGAACCACGGCGATCGAAGAAGGGGCGACGTCGATCAGCAGACCGCGACCCTCGTCGGGGCTTACATCACGGCCATCGGCTGACGGAGCAAAGGCCCGGCGCCGGGGCGGGAACGTGAGTGCCGTAATCCTCCGCGCCGTTCGCCGTCGCGAGGTGCGCTCGCGGGTCAGGGCGTCGTCGTGTCGATGAGTCGAGCGATGTGGCTAAGGTCACCCGCGCTCGACCCGAGGTTGATGGCCATCTCGGTGGCGAGTTCGGCGTTGACGCGCGTCCTGACGGCTCGGCCCTTCGCGGTCAGGGTAAGCATCCGAACGCGGCGGTCGACCGGATCGGGCACCCGTTCGACCAGCCCCAGGAGTTCCGCTCGATCGACGAGCCCGGTCACGTTGGAGGGGTCGCAGGACAGGTCCTCGGCGTAGGCCCTCATCGACATCGGCTCATCGAGCATGCGCAGCAGTCCCACCTGCTGCGGGGTGAGTTCGTGGCGGGCGGCCACCACCGACACGATCTGATTGACGCGGTGCGATACGTCCAGGAGTCCATTGACTAGTTGGTCTGCCGCGGGGGACTCGTCCTTCGTCACCCGTCAAGTCTCCCAGGGAAACCTTGACCGCATCAAGTATTTGTGAAACACTTTAGTTCATCAATGGTCGAGTGAATGAACTAAAAGGAGTCCCACCATGCTGAACCTCAAGATCATCGTCGGCAGCACCCGCCCGACGCGGTCGGCCGATCTCGTCGCTCCGTGGGTTATCGAGCGGGCCACGAGCCACGGTGCCTTCGACGTCGAGGTCCTGGACCTGCGCGATTGGCCGTTGCCCCTGTTCCAGGAACACATGGGCAGCATCGGCGACTTCGCCGACCCCACCTACTCCGACCCCCTGGTGCGCAAGTGGAACCAAACGCTTAAAGGGGCGGACGGACTCCTGGTCGTCACCGCCGAGTACCTGCACTCGATTCCGGGGGTGCTCAAGAACGCCCTCGACTCGGTGTTCGTCAGTTGGGCGCTTCGCAACAAGCCTCTGGCGTCGGTCGGCTACAGCGTCGGTGTCGCGGCCGGGGTTCGAGCGGTGGAGCATCTGATCGACGTCGCGATCGAAATGGAGATGGTGCCGCTGCGCGACACGGTTCTCATTCCCAATGTCACCACGGCGTTTGACGAACACGGGGTGCCCGTGGATCCCATGGCCCAGATCGCGATGACCATCCTGCTCGACGACCTCGAGTGGTGGGGCACGTTGCTCGCCCGGGCCCGCGCGGAAGGTGAATTGGCACCTGGAAGCCTGCGGGTTCGTTCCGAGCTGGCCAAACTCAATCCTTCTTGACGCGAGCACTGGTCCCTTTCGCCTCGACAGTTCCATATCGTCCGCGGCTGTCGACACAAAACTGAGAGTTCTTTGCTCCGTGTGGCCCTGATGGCGCGAGTGAGAATGGGCACTGAAAGAACGACGCAACGGGAGTGCATGATGTTCACCAGTCATCTAGCGGATGTGTCCTGCGCTCGCCTTGCTCGGTAGCGAGATGGCGAAGGGCAAGACGATCATCAAGATTCCCATGACCAGGATCGGCCAATAAACGAGTCTGCGGGTCATACCCTTCTCCTTCGTTGGGAATGGCTGCAGACGACGCTCGTGAGAAATGGGCCTTCGCCGATCCCCCCGTGCTATCGTATACTATTATCATGATGGATTAAGTCGTATTTAGGGGGACGCGGCCGACGATATTTTGGGCCACGACGAAAGGAGCACCATGGCAGTACGTGATGAAGTCTTGGCCGCAAACAAGGAGTACGTCGATACGTTCGGTGAGAGGGGCGCGTTGGCGCTGCCGCCCGCTCGGCAGATCGCGATCCTGACCTGCATGGATGCGCGTCTAGATCCGGCCAAGTACGCCGGCCTGGCCGAGGGTGACGCCCACGTGATCCGCAACGCCGGCGGTCGCGCCAGCGACGACGCTATCCGTTCCCTCGTCATCTCCTACAAGCTTCTTGGCACCAAGGAGTGGTTCGTCATCCATCACAGCGACTGCGGCATGGAGTTCTTCACCGACGAGGTGATCCGCGGACTTCTCGCGCAGAGCCTCGAGACGGCGTCGTTGGGGCCAGACGGGTTCTTCGACGTCGGCCCCGGTCCCGGTTCGGGGGAGGGCGCGTTCATTGATTGGCTGACTATCTCCGGAACGAACCAGGGCGTCGTGGAGGACGTCGAGCGCATTCGCCGTCACCCCCTGGTCCCGGGCCGAATCCCGATATACGGGTTCGTGTACGACGTTCGTACCGGGGCACTGATCGAAGTGCCGGAGGCCACGAAGGCGGGCGCGGCCAAGTAGTCGGCCCCGCGTAACCGAAGGTGCTCGTTGCGCTCAGGCGTGGGCGATCCGGTGTGGGACGGTTATCCCATCGGGTAGGAAGAAGAGAGTTCGTCAGATGAACCGGGCCGTGCGAAGTACCAGCCCTGACCGCATTCGACACCGGCGTCGCGCAGCACCAGGGCGTCGTCTCTCGTCTCGACGCCCTCGGCGACGACGGTGGTGCCCGCTCCGTGTCCGAAGTCGACGAGCGCGTTCACCAGCGTTCGCAGCACGGGGTCGGAGGCCACGCCGGCGACGATGCTTCGGTCGAGCTTGATGATGTCGGGTGCCGTCAACAAGATATGGCGCAGCGACGAGAACCCGGCGCCCACGTCGTCGATCGCCAACCGCATGCCCATGTCCCGCAACGGACTGAGCGACGAGGCGATGGCCGCGTAGTCCTCGACTTGATCGTGCTCGGACAGCTCGATGACGATTCGATTGGCCGGGAGTTCAGCGAGTTGCTCCAGACAGTGCTCGTCGAGCAGGGTGAGCGGTGAGAAGTTGATCGCCAGGTACCCCGAGATCTCGGACAGTTGAGCGGCGGCGCATTGAAAGGCCAGTAATTCGAGTTCAATGCCGGCGCCAATCGACGTGGCCTCGCCGAACACCTCGTCGGGCGGCTTTCCCCATTCGGCCGGGAACCGGCTGAGCGCTTCGGCCCCGACGCGCAGGCCCTCGGTCAGTTCGACGATGGGCTGTAGCACTACGTGTGGTCCGCCCGAATAGATGATCGGCTGCAGCTGGTCGCGGATGGAGGCCTCTCGACGACGCTCCTGCACGCCCGGTTCGATGATGGTGGCGGCCGCACTCGCCAGGACCTCCATCAGGGCGCGGTCCCGCTTCGTGAGCTCGTTGTCGGCGCTGAAGCCGGCGGCGCAGAACGTGCCGTAGAGCGTTCCGTCGCTCAGTGAGACGGGCACCGACACGTAACTTCGTATGCGCGGGAATCGTGCCGCCGGCAGCCGCTTCGCCTCGGGGAGCTTGGCGACGTTGGGGATCACGCTGGGCAGTTTGCCGTCCAGGATCGCCTGGCAGAGTGACGTCGCCTGAGGTTGGGTTTGGCCGTCTCGGAAGAAGGGGATGGAGGATTCGACCACCTCCAGGTGCTGAGTCTCGCCGTCGAGTCGGCTCAGGAACGTCATGCTCAAACCGAGTGAGGTCTTAGCGATTCGCAGGAGTTCGGCGATCTTCAACTCCGAATCCGAGCGTTCGCGTCGATTCGATGCCATCTCTCTCGACACTAGGTCATGGGATGTGGAGTGCCATTCGATCGTTGACCGTTCGGCTTCCAAGATTGCCACCTTCCACGCTCGGAGACCCCCGGTTCAGGTGCCGCGCAGAGAGCCGTGAATCAGGGGTGTCGGCACAGCGTGGCGCCGTCACTGGAGGTTGCGGGCATCGACCGTTCGTCGAAAGTGGCTTGGGGTAAACCCTGAGTTGACCTCAGCGCGCCCTTCGAACGTGAGGGTAATCCCGGATTGTCCTTTGCGGGCCTGGTGCCTACTGTCCTTGGTAGGCCAGAGTAAGGGAACGGGAGTCGCAATGGGTGAGGACACGTACCACTTACGTCTTCGCTGCACCCATGGGGCAGAAGATCTCCCTCTCGCCCAAGGAGTTTCTTCGCCGTCGAAGGTCTCAGAGACGATGGCGCCCGTCGGAACGACGAAGAGACTGGCGAAGCGCAAATAGCCCCCAACGTCGATTGACATGGCGATGTATATCGAGTAGCATACTGAGTATGCATAACATCGTGAGCCCCCAATGAGCATTCGCCACTCCTTGTTGGCCCTCTTGAGTGAAGGCCCCAAATACGGGTTCCAGTTGCGTCAGGAGTTCGAGGCCAGCACCGGCGACGTGTGGCCACTCAACGTCGGCCAGGTCTACACGACACTGGACCGGCTGGAGCGCGACGGCCTGGCACACTCTGACGGCGTTGATGCCGATGAGCGCCAAAGGAACTTTCAAATCACCGAAGAGGGCGAGTCGGAATTGGCGCGATGGTTGCGAACGCCACCCGATCTCACGCAGCCGCCTCGGGATGAACTCGTCATCAAGGTCCTGGTGGCTTCCCGCTTGCCGGATGTCGACGTCTACGAGGTGATCCAGATCCACCGCCGCTATTTGGTACAGCTGATGCAGCAGTGGACCCATCTAAAGGAGGACGAAGCCCACTTCGACCTGGCCTTCGCCCTGGCGGTCGACGCGGAACTGTTTCGTCTGGACGCGGTCGTTCGCTGGCTCGACGCCGCGGACGGTCGACTTCGGCGCGCCAGTCACGAATCGACGACGGACGTCGCTGACGCACCCCCGCGTCTGGCGCGAAGGATGGGAGCACACCGATGAGCATGCTGGAGTTGAGGAACGTCTCGAAGGTCTACGGCGAGGGCGCCACTGAAGTCGACGCCATCAGCAACATCGACCTCACGGTCGATCGTGGATCGTTGGTGGCGATCATGGGGCCGAGTGGCTCGGGAAAGTCCACCTTGTTGACCATCGCGGGGAGCCTCGAGCAGCCCACCACCGGTGACGTCTTGGTCAACGGCAAGAACGTGGTGGGCATGTCGCGCAACGACAAGGCTCGGCTGCGCCGTCGAACGATCGGCTACGTGTTTCAGGACTTCAACCTGCTCGCGGGTCTGACGGCCGTCGAGAACGTCTCACTGCCATTGGAGCTTGACGGGATATCGATGAAGAAGGCGCGAGCGCAGGGCATGGCCGCGCTCGACGAACTAGGTCTGGCGGACCGCGCCGAGAGCTATCCCGATCAGCTCTCCGGTGGGGAGCGTCAGCGCGTGGCCATCGCCCGGGCCGTCGTGGGTGAGCGGAGTCTCCTCCTCGCCGATGAGCCATCGGGCGCCCTCGACTCCATCAACGGCGAAGCCGTGATGCGGATGATCCTGAGCGCCTGCCACGGCGGCGTCGCCGCTCTGGTCGTGACCCACGACGCGAAGCTGGCCTCGTGGGCCGACCGCGTCGTCTTTCTTCGTGACGGAAAAGCCGTCGACGAGACGTTGCCCGCGATGCGTCCCGAGGATCTCCTCGACGCGGCGAACACCTCGGATTCATGACGTCAGACGCCCCCAGCGATCGCCATTCGGAGGACGGGGGCCTGCCCGCACGGCGAGCCGTGACTCGATGGGCGTGGCGGTTGCTGCGACGCGAGTGGCGACAGCAGTTGCTGGTGTTGGCGCTCATTGCGGTCGCCGTGGCAGTCACCACCGTCGGCGTCGGCGTCTCGACGAACACGCCTCTGTCGCACTACGTCGGCTTCGGAACGGCACAGGACCTGGCGACCTTCTCAAAGAACGACGCGTCCACCAGATCCACGATCCAGTCGTGGCACCGGCGCTACGGCGCGGTCGACGTCATCGACAACGAAACGGTGACGGTGCCGGGGTCCGTGGACACCTTCGAGCTTCGTGCGCAGAATCCCGACGGTCCGTACGGTCGGCCTCTGCTCTCGCTGGTGTCGGGCCGCTATCCGACGAAGGGGAGCGAGGTGGCGCTGACCTCAGGCGTCGCCTCGGACCTTGATCTGAAGGTGGGTGGTCGCTGGAGCGAGGGAGGCGTGACCCGCACAGTCGTCGGCATTGTTGAGAATCCGATGAACCTCTTGGACGCGTTCGCGTTGGTGGTGCCGGGGCAGGTGCCGTCACCCACGGAGGTGACCGTGCTGTTTGATGCCCCCGTCGGTCGCAAATCGCTCGGCAGCAACGTGATCACGCCAGCATCGGTGGCGCAATCCAACCTCCTCAACCCCGAGACCATCTCCATCGTGCTCGTCACGATGGCGATGCTCCTGATTGCGCTGGTCGCCATCGCGGGCTTCACGGTGCTGGCCCAGCGCCGCCTGCGCTCGATCGGGATGCTCGGCGCGCTAGGCGCCACCGATCAGCACATCCGACTGGTAGTGCGCGCCAACGGCGTGTTCGTGGGACTGGTGGGGGCCGTCATCGGCTTCGTCGTGGGCTTCGCGGCGTGGGCGGCCTATCGACCAATCTTGGAATCGAGCGCCCATCACGTCGTCGGCCTGTTCGCCTTACCGTGGTTGGTCATCGTAGTGTCCGTCGTACTCGCCGTGGCGGCCGCATATTTCGCCTCGACGAGACCCGCACGGGCCATGACCCGAATCTCGACGGTTTCGGCGCTCGCCGGACGCCCGGCTCCGCCGAGGCAGTTACACCGCACCGCGGTTCCCGGCATCGTATTAGGTGTCGTGGCCTTTTTTCTGCTGGGCGCGGCCGGTGCGAGTGGCGGGCAGGGGGATGGCGTGGGGGAGTTGGCCCTCGGATTCGTCTCGTTGACCATCGCGGTCGTGCTGCTCTCGCCCTTCCTACTCACCCTGCTCGATCGATTCTCCCGTCGAGCACCGCTGGCGATTCGCATGGCGACGCGAGACCTCGCCCGTTACCGGGCCCGTTCGGGATCGGCCCTGGGCGCGATCAGTGTCGGCGTGCTGATCGCGATGGTCGTCATAATCGCGTCGGCGGCGCGCTTTGGCAACGTGCTCGATTACGCCGGCCCCAACATCTCATCGACACAACTGCTCATCTACACGCCGAACGGCCCCTACGGGCCGGGCGGGCCCGGCAACGTCGGGGCCGGGAGTGGCACGTCCGCGCCATCGCTGACGTCAATGGCCCGCAGTGCGCGCGACATCGCGACCGCCCTGGGCGCCCACGAAATGATCAAGCTCGAGACCACCAGCGCGACCCTGCAACACGCCGCGCCTGGACGCAGTTACTCCGGACCGCTCTACGTCGCGACGCCACAACTGCTCAAGGCCTTCGGGATCAAGAAGTCCACGATAGACCGGACCACCGAGATCCTCTCGATGCGACCTGGTTTCGCTGGGCTCAGCAAGATGCAGATTGTCTACGGGAACTACTACAGCAGTGAGGGTAAGGGAGGGCCCGGCGGCAATCAATGGCCCTGCCCCAAGAGTGATTGCTTCGCGAATCCCTCCATGCAGGAAATCAGCGCCTTGCCCTCGGGGACCTCTGCGCCTAACACGGTCATTACTGAGTACGCGGTTCAGCAACTCGGCCTCACGCCCATCACGTCCGGGTGGCTGGTCGAGACGTCCAAGCCGTTGAGCGCGGCGCAGCTCACGGGCGCCCGGGGCACTGCCGAGGCGGCCGGACTCAGCATCGAGAGCAAGTCGAGCATTCCCACGTCGGCCGCCATCATCGATTGGGCCACCCTGGTCGGGATCCTCCTCGCACTGGGAATACTGGCCATGACGATCGGCCTGATTCGAAGCGAGACGGCAGGCGATCTGCGCATCCTCGCGGCGACTGGGGCCAGCAGTCGTACGAGGCGCAGCCTGACGGGGGCAACGGCGGGGGCCCTGGCTCTCGTCGGCGCCGTGGTCGGCACGGCTGCGGCCTACCTTGCGATGTTCGGCTTCAGCCGCACGAATGCCTTGGACGGGATCAGCTCGCTGGCGTCGGTTCCGGTGGCGAACCTGTTGACGATTCTGGTGGCGATGCCCGTCGTGGCGGCGATAGTCGGATGGCTCGCGGCCTGGCGTGAACCGCCAGGCCGTTCCGGGCAGGTCATTCAGTAACACCATCTGTCTCGCCCCCAAAGTCACCATGCACGATGTTGGTGCGGATCACATATCAATGACGAGCCGACCTCATTGTTCAAACTCCAGTCCGGCGATGACCGGGCAGGACATTAGGAGAGTCCCCGATCGGTGAATGGTGCTTGACGGCAGCGGAGGTACTTAGTAGGTTGTCCGACGTCAGACAAATGCGGCTGGGCCCCCGCCACCGCTCCATCTAGAGGAGGAACACGGTGTCACACTTTTCTTGGCAAAGGCTGGGATTGATCGCGAGCAGTCTGGGTCTACTCGCGTCGACGACGCTCGCAGCGCTTTCGGGGCCGACTGTCGCCGGTGCTTCGACGTCGCAGAGCCTTACGTGGGGAATTACGTCTAATGACCCGTCTCTCGACCCAGGACTGGTGTACGCCATCGACCCCAACATCATCACGGCGGCGATGTGCAACTCGTTGCTGCAGTTCGGACCCCAGGGTCAGTTGGAGCCCGAACTGGCATCGTCGTGGAAGCAGACCAGTCCCACCTCCTACGTCTACAACCTCGTGCACAACGCCCGGTTCTGGGACGGGAACCCCGTCACTGCGGCCGACGTCGCCTTCTCGGTGAATCGCATCGCGAGCGCGAAGTTGGCGAGTCCTCTCCTGTCCCTCTACCAGACCGGCGACCTGAAGAAGGCGGTCGTCTCGGGCAAATGGCAGGTGACCATTGAACTCAACGCGCCCAACCCCATCGCCCAGGACCTACCCGCCACTCCGGTCGGCCAGGTCGTCGAAGAGAGCGTGGTGAACAAGTACGGTTCGTCCTTCGGCTCGACGCCGGCCAAGTCCATGTGCAGTGGGCCGTTTCGTCCCGTGACCTACGTCAATGGGTCCGAAACGGTCCTTGACGCCGTGCCGAACTACTGGGACGCCGCGGCCGCCCCGAAGATCAAGAGCATCACGTTCGAGCAGGTGAACGACGCGGAGGCCCTGATCGCCGGTTTGCGAAGCGGAACGATTAACGGGACCTACGACCTGCCGGCCCGTGACGCCTCGACGTTGGCGTCGGACTCGAGCCTCAAAGTGAACATGGTTCCCTACGGCGGCGACGCCAACTACATCAGTCCGAACGTCGAGAAGGGACCGTTCGCCAACGCCCTCGTGCGTCGGGCGTTCAACCTGGCGGTTCCGCGCAGTGCCTTGGCCTTCGCCGTGGACGGCACGAACGGTCGCCCGCTGAAGGACATCGAGACGCCCGCACTGTTCACCCAGGACACGTCGTTGTACATGGCGGCCTACAATGCCCTCCCTAACCCCGACACCGCGAACGTGGCCGAGGCGAAGAAGCTCATCGCGCAGGCGCACGCCAAAGGTGAAACCGTGACCATCGCGGTGGAGTCTTCGCTGACCTCTGACACGGTGTCGGCGGCTCTGCAGCAGATCGGTCAATCGATTGGTCTCAACGTGAAGATCGACAAGTTGACCCCATCAGCCTTCGGCAACGTCAGTTACAGCGCCACCTGCCCCCGTTCGGTCAATGCCCTGCTCAACTGGTGGAACCCCGACTTCCCGGCTCCGTCGGCGGAGATCGTGCCGCCGTTGGCCAGCAACTATTCGGACGTCTCGTGCTACTTCTCCAAGACCTTCAATGCGTTGCGTGCCCAGTGGGCCGCTACCGCTAATGGATCGGTGGCCCAGGCCAACGCGACGATCGCCATGATGAAGCAGCTGACCAAAGACGACGTGTACATACCCCTGTACTCTGACCCGCTGGTCATGGTGGAGCCGTCGAACCTCGCGGGGTACACCCAGACGCAGGTGTTCGTCTATCAAGACTTCCCCGACCAGGTGCACTTCACATCGTAAGATTTCGGTCCGAGGGCGGACGTGCACCGGCAACAGAGGTCAATCGAAAGGTTGGTGCTTGATGACAGCGGTAGTTACCGGCGCCGCGACCGGGATTGGCGCCGCCATTGCGCGAGCACTGGCGCAGGCCGGGCATCGAGTGGCCGTCACGGACCTCGATGTCGAGGCCGCGGAGCGCACGGCGGCCTCCATCGAGGGTGCGGTGCCGTTCCCGTTGGACGTTCGGAGCCGTAGGTCGATCGAGTCGGCGTGCCGTGACGCGGTCCACGCGCTAGGGCCCCTCGATGTCTGGGTGTCGTGTGCTGGTGTATCGTCCATGGCGCGCTTCGTCGACCTGACCGACGAGGAGATTGATCTGAATTTCGACGTCAACGCTCGCGGCGCCCTGATCAGCGGTCAGACCGCGGCGCGACAGTTCATCGACCAGGGGGGCGGCGGCTCCATCATCAATGTCGCGTCCATGGCGGGTAAGCGGGGCGGGGTTCCCTATCTCGCCCACTACGTCGCGTCGAAGTTCGCGGTCGTCGGGCTGACACAGGCGATGGCGTGCGAACTCGCGCCCTACGCAATCCGAGTGAACAGCGTGTGCCCGGGGTATGTTCGCACCGGGATGCAGGACCGAGAGATCGTGTGGGAGGCGGAATTGAAGGGGATCTCGGCGAGCGAAGTCGTTGATTTCTACGTGGCCGACACGCCGTTGCGACGTCTGCAGACACCTCAGGAGGTGGCGTCCGTGGTCGTGTTCCTGGCGAGTGACGAGGCGATGTCCATAACCGGAGAGAGCGTCGCCATCAACGGCGGCAGCTTCATGGACTGATCGTGTCCCAGAATCGCTCCGCTCGCAACGGCGAAGGTCCGGGCCGTGACAAGGCAGCACGGCTCGACCATTTAGGCCCGTCAGGAGCGGCGTTGCGACGAAAGGCCTTGCCCTTGCAGGTCCGTGACAGCATCGCGACCCTGGTCGCCGAAGAGATGCGTCCGGGCGATCCATTGCCCAGCGAGATGGCCTTCGCCGAACGTCTGATGGTCAGTCGCTCGACGGTGCGCGAGGCTATGAAGTTGCTCGAGCAGGAGGGCCTCGTCGAGACGCGCCGCGGCTCGGGCCGGTTCGCCTCCGCGCTGTCGGGGCTGCACCCCGAGCGACCGATGACCAAGTTCGAGAGCATCACCAAGATGTTGGCCGAGTTGGGATACGAGTCAACCACGCAGGTCGTGAGCGTGCTGACCCGTGAGAGCACGTCCAGTGAGCAGTTGGCCTTCGACGTGAAACCGGGCTTCGAGGTGATTGAGACGCGGCGGCTCCGCGAGTACCAGGGTTTGCCCTGTATCTATTCGCTGAATGTCCTCGACCCTCGAACACTCAACACGAAGGTTGAGGACATTGACTGGCGTGAGTCGGTGGTGCTCATTCTCGAGCGGATGGACCACGAGATCGTGGCGTCCTCGGCCCACATCTCGGTGGTGTCGGAGCCTCTCGAGAAAGACGAAGTGTCCCAGATTGGTCCACAGGCCGGTCCGTGGCTCATGGTCGACGAGCAATGCGTGACCCGTCTCGGTCGGTGCGTACTGATCTCACGCGATTACCACCTGGGAAGCCTGTTCAGTTTCAGCGTCGTCCGTCGGCGCGAAGAGGACTACGGTTTTCCAGGGCCCGCGTGAGTGGGTCGAGATAGTTCGTGCGGGCGGGAGTCTTTCAAGGAGTGGGGGACATAGCGGTCCTGGAGGTTGGCGACCCAACATGTGGTGAGACTGACGTGGTCATAGAGGTGGCCAGCTGCGGCGTGTGCGGGACGGATCGGTCAATATTCCGTGGCGAGTACGAGGTGGCGCCCCCCATGATCCTGGGCCACGAGTACGTGGGAACGGTGGTCGAGGTCGGCAGGTCCGTCACGAGGTTGGCGATAGGCGATCGGGCGGTCGTCGATCCGAACGTGGTGGACGGTATCTGCTTCTTCTGCCAAAGGGGTCAGTCCCACCTCTGCAGCGGACTGTCGCCACTCGGCGTAGGGCGACCAGGCGGTTTCGCGCAGTGGTCGTTGGTGCCACAGACGTACGCCTACCCGATTCCCGATCAGGTGCCGTTCAGCGACGCCGTTCTCACCGAACCACTGGCCTGTTGCATCAGGGGCATCGACCAGGCGAAGGTGACGGTGGGTGATGTGGTCGTCGTCTTAGGGGCCGGACCCATCGGCGGTCTGTTGATGCAACTGTCGCGCCTGAGCGGAGCGGCCTTCATCATCTGCGTTGAACCGGCGCCAGGGCGGCACGAGCTCGCCCGACGAGCCGGAGCCGACGTCGTCTGCCTGCCCGGTGATGCGTCCGGGGCCCTGCGTGAGATTCGCGGTACCGTGGGTGCCGACGTCGTCGTCGAGGCGTCCGGAACCTTGGCCGGGGCGCAATCAACTTTTTCACTGGTCCGCCGCGGCGGCACCATCTTGCTGTTTGGGGTCTACCCCCAAGGCGGGGACGTGGCGTTGAGCCCCTTTCACGTGAACGAAGACGAGCTTCGCGTGGTCGGCTCCTTGAACAATCCGAACACTCACTCTCGGGCACTGGAACTCATGGCCTCGGGTCGCCTGGAGCTGAGGGGCGTGATCAGCCACCATCTCCCCCTTGATGACATCGCCTTCGCGATGGACCTGGATAATTTTGACCGGCCGGGCAAGGTCGTCATCGACCTCCTGGCGAGTTGACGGATCGAGGGTGGTCGTGATCGGACGCTCGACCGGTGCTTAGATACGTCGCCTCGCGAATCGCGATGCAGGTCGCCGTCCTGATCGCATCGACGATTATCATCTTCGTCCTGCTGCACCTCGCTCCCGGGAACCCGGCCACGTTGATGAACGGTGGCCACCCGCCGTCACCGGCCACCCTCAGGTACTTCAACAAGCTCTATGGCTTCAACCGGCCTCTCCCGGTGCAGTACCTCATCTGGCTGCACAATGTGCTTCGAGGTGATCTGGGAACTTCGGTGGCCACCCGCACGTCGGTGGCGTCGGTCATTGCGCCGCGGATCGGACTGACCCTTTTCCTCACCATTTACGCGGTGGCCATCATGGTCGTGATCGGTGTGCCATTGGGAATCATCAGCGCCGTGTTTCGAAGTGGGCCGTCGGACTTTCTGGCGAGCGTGGGGACCCTCACCTTCACGGCCATTCCGACCTACGTCACCGGCGTGGTCATGGCCGTGGTCTTCGGCGTCGAGCTCGCGTGGTTCCCACCCCTGGGTGGCGGCGGCACCGGTTCGTTCCTCACCCGGCTGGACCATCTGACCCTGCCGGCCGTGGCGCTCGGTCTCTCCTCCCTGGCCCTGGCGAGTCGCATCACGCGTTCTGCCGTCATCGGGGAATTGGAGAAGCCCCACGTCACTGGTGCGCGGGCCCGGGGCTTCTCCGGTCCTCGGGTGGTGGCCAAGCACGCAGTTCGTGGCGCGATGGTGCCGGTCGTGACGATCGTCGGTGCCCAGATTGGCTACCTCTTGGGCGGCGCGGTGGTCATCGAGTACGCCTTCGGGCTCAACGGGTTGGGCACGCTGCTGGTGTCATCGGTGCAGGGTAAGGACTACGCCGTGGTGCAGGCGATTGCCTTGTTCATCACCGCTGAGTTCTTACTGATCAGTCTGGTGGTGGACCTGCTCTATGGCGTCATCGACCCGCGGGTTCGCCTCGTCGGGAGGACGGCGTGAGCGCGGTCACCGGCGACGTGATGGTCTTCGAGCGAGAAACGCAGTCGCGGGTCGCGGGCGGGCATTTGGAGGGACTTTTCCAGAGGATCGTCGTCGTGACCAGTGCCGTCATTCTGCTGGCCATCCTGTGCTGCGCGCTGTTCGCTCCGTTGCTGGCTCCCCATAATCCCAATGCCATCCACCTGTTCGATCCCTACGCTCCGCCGAGCCGGCATTTCCTCTTCGGACAGGACAGCGCGGGGCGGGACATTCTCTCGCGGCTCATCTACGGGTCGCGGCTGTCCTTGCTCGGTCCGGCCATTGTGGTCGCCATCGCCTTCGTGCTCGGTGTACCGCTGGGGTTCCTCGCGGCGTACCGAGGAGGCCTGACCGACGGCCTGATCTCGCGAGTCTTCGATGTGGTGTTCGCCTTCCCGCCGCTGCTCTTGGCCGTCGTCATCGTGGCCACGTTTGGCGCAAGTTTCATCACGGCCGTCTTCGCCGTGGCGGTCACGTACATCCCGTTGATGGGACGGGTGGTGAGGTCCGCCGCGCTGGTCGAGCGTTCGAAGCCGTACGTGGAGGAGTGCCGTCTCCAGGGTTACGGGGCGTGGCGGATCCTCTTCGTGCATATGATGCCCAACATCGGTAGGGTGCTGGTCAGCCAGACGACGCTGTACTTCGCGTACGGCCTCCTGGACCTGTCGGCCCTCTCCTTCCTCGGCCTCGGGGCCCAGCCGCCCCAGATCGACTGGGGCGGGATGCTCGAGAACGCGAATCAGGGCGTGTTCCAGTCTCCGACGGGCGTCATCTTCCCCGCGGTGGCGATTGTGTTGTTGGTGGTATCGCTCAACTTCATCGCCGACTGGGCCTTGGATTACGAGAGTCGAAAGGAGAGCCGGCGGTGAGTGCGAGCGCCAGTGCCGTGACCGCCGCCACTGGGGGCCAATCCTTGAGTCTGCAGGAGGTGACCACCTATCTTCGAGTTGGCAAGGAACTCAAGCCAGTCATCTTGCGCGTCGACCTGCATATCGATCCCGGTGAGATCGTCGGGCTGGTCGGCGAGTCGGGCAGTGGAAAGTCGATGACCGCCTTGACAATTGGTGGAGTACTGCCCCGGGGGGCGGTCACCGAAGGGCGACTGTTGCTGGATGGCGAAAACCTCCTGGAGATGCCGCGTAGTCGCCGCCGAGAGGTGCAGGCCAAAAAGATCGGTTTCGTCTTTCAGGACCCTCGCGCGTACATCGATCCGCTGTGGCGGGTAGGCGACCACATGACCGAAGCGATGCGAGTCCATCTTGGTCTGTCGCGATCCGAATCGCGAGATCGGGCCATCGAACTTCTTGACGCAGTGGGGATCGACCGACCCGAGCGCCGCATGCACCAATTCCCTGACGAACTGTCAGGCGGGATGCTCCAGCGAGTGATGATCGCCGGCGCCCTTTCGGTCAATCCATCGGTCCTGTTGGCCGATGAGGCGACGACGGCAGTTGACGTGACGACACAGGCTGAGATCGTCAAGTTGCTCGCCCGACTCAGCGCGGAACGAGGGCTGTCGGTGTTGTTCATCACCCATGACCTGGCTCTCGCCGACATCGTGTGCTCGCGGGTCTGCGTCATGTACGCAGGCCGAATCGTCGAAGTGCGCGAGGGCCGTCAGATCTTTGATGACCCGATCCACCCCTACACCATCGACCTGCTCGCCGCCCGACCGACGATCCAGCACCGGGTCGCGCGCCTGCCGGTGATCAAGGGTGTTCCCACGAGCGCTATGGATGCGCCATCGGGATGCCCTTTTCACCCGCGGTGCCGGTTCGCCCTGGACGAATGTCGAACGGGCGTTCCGGCGATGGTTCCAGTTCGAGGCGGCCTGGCCCGCTGCTTTCGCGCGCATGAGGACTTGGCGACGCTGGCCCGTGAAGGGTCATCCGCGAGTTCAACGAAGGGCGGTGACGATGCTGCTCGAAGTTGAGGGTCTGTGTAAGGACTTCCGTCTTCGGTCGGGGCTGCTGGGTCGGTCGTCGCGCTTGACCGCGGTCCAGGATGTCTCCTTCACGATTCCCCCATCGGGCTCGCTCGCCATCGTCGGCGAAACCGGTTCGGGCAAGACGACCGTGGCGCGCATCGTCGTGGGATTGGAATCGGCGACGAAGGGAGTCGTCGAGGTCGACGGGGTGATGTTGAGTTCAACTCCTGGCCCCGACGAACGTCGCCGCCGAGCCCGGATGATGCAGATGGTCTTCCAGAACCCGGTCCTTTCGCTCGATCCCCGTCAGGAGATCGGCAGGGCGATCCGCGAGGTCGTTGCCTTCCATCAACTCCGTCCGTCGTCGCAGTGCGATGAGCGAGTTCGTGAGCTCTTGGCGGCCGTGGGGCTGGACGTAAAATTGGCGACCAGTCGGCCGCAGAGGCTCTCCGGTGGGCAGTGCCAGCGCGCGGCCATTGCTCGAGCTCTGGCCGCGGAACCTGAACTCCTCGTCCTTGACGAGCCCGTCTCGGCTCTTGACGTCTCGACGCAGGCGCAAATTCTCAACCTGCTGGCGGACCTCAAGGAGACTCTCGGCATCAGTCTGTTGACGATATCCCACGACCTCGCCCTCGTGCGCCAGTTGTCGGATGACGTCGTGGTCATGTGCAAGGGGGAGATGGTGGAGTCCGGCTCCGTCGATGACGTGCTGTCCACGCCACGCCATGACTACACTCGGCTACTCGTCGAGGCGGTCCCCGAAATCATGAGCCTCTCCCTGCCCGTCACCAACCCCCCGGGTCCTGAAGTTTCTCCGAGTCATGGTCCCCCCGGTGGATCCTGATGGGAGTGACGTACCTGCTCACCGGGGAGAACCCGCAAGGCGCCCACATGTTCGAGCAGTGCAACGGTGGCGCAGTGCTGGCCATCACGACGAAAGGATATGGAAGATGCTGAACTTTGACGAGGATCGGTTCCTGTCGAGTCAACGCGGAGCGTTGGCTCACGGGCCGGGACTCCATGACGTCGTAGCCGAGCACTTGGCTCGTGGTGGGGACAGCCTCTTCTTCCTAGGCGCCGGAGGCGCCGGGATACTGATGACGCCCGCCGCCGACCTGTTGACCCGCGATTCCGCACTGTCGACGTACTGCGTGCCGCCCGCCGAGTTGATGGCCCTCGGCTCGACGCACCTGAACGCTCGCTCGCTCGTGGTGATTCCATCGAGATCGGGTGACACCGTGGAGGCGCTCGACGTTCTTAAGTACAGCCACCGCTTGGGTGCGAAGGTCGTGGCGCTGACTGGGACCGCCGGATCGCCCCTGGGGGAGCAGGCCGACGTGAACTTCACCAACCTGGTCGCCGACGACAATTCTTCAGAGTCGTTCTACCTGCAATCGCTCCTTATCGCCTTGTCCGCGATGGACGTACGCGGTGAACTGAGCGACTACCAGGAGTTGATCACGGAGTTGCAGGGTCTGCCCGAGTTCTTGCTCGAGGCGAAGCGGAATTTCGAGGCGAAGGCGCCCCACGTCGCATCGGCAATCGCCGACTCCCCGTATCACCTCCTCGTCGGTGCCGGTTCTACTTGGCCCGAGGCGTTCTACTTCGGCATGTGCATCCTCGAAGAGATGCAGTGGATCCGCACGAGGCCCGTGCACGCCGCGCATTTCTTCCACGGACCACTCGAACTGGTCGAGGAGGGGATCAGCTGCCTGCTCTTCAAGGGGGAGGACGGTTCGGCGCACCTCGTCGACCGCGTCGCGCAGTTCGTGACCGCGTACGGGGGCCGCCTGACGGTGCTCGACTCGGCGGACATCGTGCTGGGCGGGTCGCCGCGGATGAGGTCATTGATCTCCCCAATTATTCTGGCCACCGTGTTAGAGCGGGTAAGCACTCACCTCGAGGTGATCAGGGACCATCCCCTCACCACCCGTCGGTACTACCGACGGGTGAGCTACTGAAGCGTGTCGACGTCCCACTTCCCAGGGAGACCGTCTCCTCGCGGAGACGTCGCGGAGGTATGCATCATCGGCAATCTCACCATCGACGTGATCATGCGCGGGATCGAGGAGATGCCGGCCTGGGGCCAAGAGACCTTGTCGAGAACGCGGACCGAGTCCGTGGCGGGCCAGGCGGGAAACGTGGCCTTTGCGTGTGCCGCCATGGGGGTGCGCGCCGAAGTTGTCGCTGACGTCGGCGACGACGTGTCGGGCGTCCGCATCCGCAGTGAGCTCGAGGCCGCGGGCGTAGGAGTGCAGGCAGTGAGTGTCGTCCCAGGAGGGTCGTCCCCCCTCAGCGTGGCGGTCGTACGTGATGACGGTGAACGAGCGTTCATCTCGGATCTCGGAAGGCTACGGCCGGTTGATATCGCCGCGGTGGTGAAAAAAATTCCCCAGGTCAATCAGGCCTGCGTGGTCGCCCTGGTTGGCACGGCCAACCTGCCGGACATCGACCTGCGCGCGGCTGCGGGGGTGTTCGCCGAAGCACGACAGGCTGGGGCGTTGACCGTATTTGATCCCGGTTGGGACCCGCAGGGTTGGACGGAGAAGACGGTCGAAGGGATTCGAGCCGTTCTCGCGCAGACCGATGTCTTCCTGCCCAACTTGGATGAGGCACGGGCCCTAACTGGTCGTTCGCTCGCGGGTGAGGTGTTGGAAAGTCTCGCGCCACTCTGTTCGGGTGTGGTCATTGTGAAGGGTGGTGAAATCGGTAGTTACGCCGACGTCGACGGCGCGGTCGTCTTGGTCGAGGCAATTCCCACGGCGGTGGACAACGCCGTGGGTGCCGGCGACGTCTACGACGCGGCCGTGATTGCCGGATACCTACGCGGTTGCGATGTTGTCAAGGGCATGGCTCTGGGGACCGCCGCGGCGTCATTGTACGTGTCGCGTCGGCGCGATCGATTCCCCACCTACGAGGAGGCCGAAGCGTTGGCCGAACGAGTAACCACCTCAACGCTCGAGTAGCAGTGGTGGGCGTGTATCCCCGAATCTGGGGAAAAGGCCAATTGGTCCTTTTCGACGGTGAAGGCATTGACTTATCGTGTCGACATGACACCGCAATCGGATCGGGCCTCACGGGCTTTCTCCCACCTTTCAACCCCTCTGCTCGCAGACGCGCACCTTCGCTGCAAGGTCGATCTGCGCCCGGCGCCACCGGGAATCGGGTCGCTCAGCCCCGAGCTTCGCGTCACGGGCCGGGCCTTGCCGGCTCGACACTACGGAAGTGTCGACATTTTCCTCGAAGCGATCCACGCCAGTGACCCCGGCGACGTCCTCGTCATCGACAACGGCGGTCGTCCCGATGAGGGCTGCATCGGCGACCTCGTGTGCTTGGAAGCGCAGGCGGCCGGACTGGCGGGCATCGTCGTATGGGGCGTGCACCGCGACACGTCGGAGTTGAAAGAGATCGGTCTGCCGGTGTTCAGCTACGGCAGATTTGCCCGGGGCCCAGTGAGACTCGGTCCCCGAGAACCTGACGCCCTGTCGTCAGCCCGATTCGGTTCGACATTCGTCACCAACGATGACGTCGTGTTCGGCGACGAGGACGGCGTTCTTTTCTTCTCGAGTGGCCACGCCCACGAGATCTTCACCGCTGCCCACCAAATATGGGAGGTGGAACGCGGTCAAGCCCTGAAGATCCGTTCCGGAGAGTCACTTCGCCAACAGACCGCCTTCGATCGGTATCTGGCGCAGCGCGAAGGGGACCCGACGTACACGTTTCGCCAGCACCTGCGAACCGTGGGCGGAGCAATCGAAGAGTAATCGCCACTCGCGGCGACTCTCGTCACTGGCTGAGGCTGTCCGACTCCTGCGTTGCCTGGGGCGGATCACCTGAGGGTTCAGGCACCGATGCGGCCTTCGCCGGTTGGACGGCGCGATCCTGCTCGGTGGTGAGGGTAACGCGCAGCCGCACGGCGATCGCGACGACTCCGAGGCAGCCGAGGCACAGCAGGGCGATCCATGCTCCTGCGAGGTGCGCCGCGAGCAGGCTGGTGACCAGGGCCGGGCTGACGATCAGCGCGATGGACTGGCTGAATCCTGAGATCGAATTTGCGCGTCCGCGAATCCTGTCGTCGGCCAGGATGTTGATGAGCGGGTTCCTCGTAGGAGCCACGAAGGTCTCGCCCAGGCCGAATAGGCCGACGAAGGCAAACAGGATGACGATCCGCCAGCCCGGTCCGTCGACGACTTCGGCGAATCCGAGAATGGCCCAGGAGACGGCCCAGATCAGGCCGACGGCGACCAGGGCGGAGCTTCGCCGGTGCCGGCGCACGAGGCGCAGCACGAGCATCTGCATGGCCACGATGACTGCGGTGTTGATGGTGAAGGACAGCGCGATCGCGTGGTCCGAGACGTGGGCCGCCACTGACGCGAAGGCGGGCAACCCGGCATCGAACGATCCCGTGCCGGCGAAGGCGAGCAGCAGCGAAGCGAGAATCATCAATCGGAGCCCGCGGTGGCTCAGGACGTCGCGGTATCCGGCACGAGTTTCATTGACGACCCTCGTTCGCCGCAGGTGGGGCAGCGCGGGCAGCAGGAGCGCGAAAAGAAGACACGAGAGGCCGTTGGCGAGGATGAGGACCTGAAAAGGCCCCGGATGACGGCCTCTGACGACGACCGCGGCGATCGCGGCGCCGATGCCGAGGGCCATGTTCTGCATCGCGAAGTTCACGGCGAAGGCGCGCTGCTGCAGCGCCCGCTCCTGGGTGAGACCATTGAGCATCGTCGAAATCGCGCCGAACATTGGAGTCCACGTCGCGCCGTAGAGGAGCACGGCCGGAAGCGCCGTCAGCGTGTTGTGGGCCCAGGCGAGCGCCGCCGCGTCGACGACCTGTCCTAGCAGGATCATGCCCAGTACCAGCCGGGCGCCCACTCGGTCCATCAGCGCACCGAACGCCAGCCCGACCACGAGGCCGGTTGCCGCGGCCGCCGCCAGCAGTACTCCGACCACCGGCAGCGCGATCGCGCGCGCCTCGTGAAGATAGATGATCATCCACGGCAATACCAAGCCGGTGCCGAGCATCGATACGGTGTTCCCGGCGAGGAACAGCCGAGTCTGGCCCGAGAGTCGCGGAACCGTTGCGCCGTCGCTCCGCTCGGGCATGGACCGACTCACTTGGCTCGACGGGCGATGGCGGTGACTTCGACGCGCATGTTCGCCAACAGGTCCGCACGCACGGTCGTTCGTACCGGCTTGGTCCCGTTCGTAAACTGCGCCGAGTACGCCTCGTTGAACGCCCCGTAGTCCGCCAGGTCGGCGAGATGTACGAGGCAGGATACGACGTCGTCCAGACTGGCGTCCGCTGCTCTCAAGAGGGCCTCTATGTTTCGAAATGCTTGTTCCGTTTGCTCGGCCACGTCGCCGACCAACGTGCCGGATTCCGGAGCGAAACCACCCTGGCCCGCGAGGAAGATCCACTCTCCAATCACCAGACCTGGCGAATACGGACCAAACCCACTCGGCCCCTGCGGGGCCACGACCAGTTCCTTCACCACCCACCTCCCACGTATTTAGAGATTTAGTGATGTGACTATAAGTATCTGAGCGGTCGTGTCTTACAGTCCAATTGGCCTTTTCTGAAAGCGCTGACTGCAGTCTTATCTCGCTCATTGCGTCGACGAGCTAGGTCGCCAACGCACTTGGGGAGGATGACGTGAGTTTCGGGAATACCTACACGGCGGACTACACCGAAACGAAGGAGCGTCGACCTAAGTGGCTTCGTCGCTCGATGTCATGTGTAGGAGTCATGGTTCCAGAGAAGATTACGGCTCATCACCAGCGGTTGCGCTCCCGCCGAGTGAGGTGGCGTCGTCATAGCCACGACGCCTACACGTCATCGTAACGTCAAAGAACGTCGCGAAGCTTCCGCTTGAATTCCCTGATGGCTGCCTCATTTCTCTTGTAGAACGTCCAGGGACCGATTCGCTTGGCGGTCACGAGACTGGCCCTTGCGAGTGCCTGCATGTGAGTCGTGGCCGTCGGCTGCGCGACCCCCAGCTTGTCCGCGATGTAGATCACACATACCCCGTCACGGACCAGGTCTCCGTCACGCTGTGGCGGAAAGTTCGCCACGGGGTCACGCAACCACCCCAGGACTTGCATTCGCTTGGGACTCGCGAGGGCCTTCACCACCTCGGCTACATCGACGTCTAACGCCGTCACGCCCGGAGTCTTACTTTTCACAGGTGTGACCACACGTCCTTCCTTTTACGCAACGAACATATATAGTCGATTGTCTATATCCCTCAACAAAGGTTACCCCATGGCACAAACCAACGGAGTGCTTCCCTGGCCGGTGGACTGGCACGGCGGCGCGTCATTGCATCCGTACGTGGTGTGCGACGTGTTCACGTCGGTACCGCTGGAGGGCAATCAACTCGGCGTGTTCGTCGACGGCAGTCCCTTCACCGACGACGACATGCAGCGGCTCGCCCGGGAGATGAATTTCTCCGAAACGGTGTTCCTGCGCCCATCGACCGACGGCGGTGATGTTGCGTTGCGCATATTCACGCCCCGTACCGAGTTGCCATTCGCTGGGCATCCCGTCATGGGAACCGCGTTCGTCGTCGCCACCGCGCTCGGCGCCGACACCGTGACCTTGGAGACGTTGGGCGGACTGGTGACCATCACATTGGAACGCGACGGATCGCACGTCGTGTTCGGCCGGATGCAACAACCGATTCCATCGCGGCGGCTGTTCGAGCGACCACGTGAGCTCTTGGAAGCCCTCGGGGTTGGGAGGTCCGATTTGCCGATCGAAGTGTACGATGCCGGCGTACCGCACGTCTTCGTAACGCTCAGCGACGAAGACTCGGTCGCCGCTCTCACGCCCGACATGGACGCCCTCGCCGCGCTGGGGATCGCCGCGAACTGCTGCGCCGGCCAGGGCCGCTGCTGGCAAACCCGCGTGTTCTATCCCGCTGCTGGCATATCCGAGGATGCGGCGACCGGTTCGGCGGCGGGTCCCCTCGCAATCCACTTGGCCCGACACGACCGGATTCGTTTCGGTGAGCAGATCGAGATCCGCCAGGGCGCCCAGATCGGCCGGCCGTCGCTGCTCTACGCCACCGCGACCGGAGACGGGGACCGTATCGACAGCGTCGAGGTCGGGGGCGCGGCGGTGATCGTGGCTGAAGGACGGTTCCGCACGGCGCTGGCAAAGACCAATCAATGACCCTCGAGCGATGTTCGTGCGGTGCCGATAGTCAACCAGAGCCCGTCACCTCTGGCCCGCTTCGTGCCTGCGTATCTCCTGGTCGCCCTTGAGGCGCCGAGGTCGGAAATTGGCTCGTTCCGACATGAACCAATAGCAAGGAGATCGGCACTTTCTCAACTGACGGGAAAGATCGCAGACCGTGTTTGAAGTTTCCGCTGTTCAGTGGAGCGCTCAATTGTTGGCGTGGTATCTGCGTGGAAGCGCCTCCGCGGTAGCGGCAACCACTATGGCCTCAGCTCGGCGCGCTTTTGCGTCATCACGACGGTGAATAACGACTCGAACTGTACCGCCGCAGTCGCACGTGGGCCACTGCAATGGGAATTGGTTCTTTCTAATAAGAGCCAATCCTGCTACATTAACGTTTCATGTCGCTTGATTCCGTTCAAATTTCCGACCTTCTCGATTGGTGGGAGCAGGAAAAGGGGCCGCTCTCGCATCGACTGGTGAACGGACTGCGCCGGCTGGTCGAAGAGGGATTCCTCGTCAACGGCGCGCTGTTGCCACCCGAGCGGCAGTTGGCCCAGGAGTTGGCCGTGAGTCGCAACACCGTGGCCCTCGCGTACGCCACGTTGCGCGACGAGGGTTGGATCGAGTCGAGGCAAGGCTCGGGTACCAGAGTAACGACGTCGCGGACGTCGGAGGCGGCAGTCCACCGGGCCGACGGGGTGATGGCCACTCTGTTGCGTGAACTGGGGAACTCGACAATCGACCTGACCGTCGCCGCGCCCGCGGCCGCGCCGGTTGTGGCGCGGGCCTTCGCCGATCCCAGTTCATTGTCGATCCCGCCCGGTGCCCTGACGCAAGGTCACGGCTACTATGCCGCGGGCCATCCGAACCTACGCACGGCGGTCGCCGATCGCCTCAGCGCTCAAGGTCTCGCGACGGACGCCAGTCAGGTCATGATCACCAACGGCGCCCAGCAGGCACTCGCTCTGCTCGTAAACGAATTGGTTCGACCGGGAATGGAGATAGCGATCGAAGAGGTGAGCTACCCCGGATTGATCGACCTGGCGCTGCGCTCTGGTGCTCGCACGCACTACCTACCCGTGGGCGACGACGGCGCTCAACTGGCGGCGTTGCAAGCGGCGTGCCGCGCCGGCCGGATCGGGGCGGCGTTCCTGGTGACGAACTTTCAGAACCCGACCGGCACGGTGATGCCGGTCGCGTCGCGGCGATTGCTCGTGGAGATGGCCGGCGAGGAAGACTTTGTGATCGTCGATGACCGCACGCAGGCCGATCTCGATCACGGGACGGCCCCGCCGCCGCCGGTCGGTTCGTTCGACCAACATTCGAGAGTGGTCACTGTCGGAGCCATGTCGAAGATGTACTGGGGCGGTCTGCGAATTGGATGGATCCGGGCTCGTTCGTCATTGATAGACCGCCTACTCGAGCAGAAGTCGTGCAGCGATCTCGGCACGTCCATGCCGGTGCAGGTGATTGCCGCTGAACTTCTGAACAAACACTACGAGGCGACGCACCAGTGGCGGAACCGTCAGTTGCGTCGCTCGCTGGACGCTCTCGAATCGGCGCTGGCGACTTTGATGCCGATGGCGGAGTGGGTCAGACCCACTGGCGGTCCTAATCTGTGGATTCGTCTTCCCGGCACGGACGCCCTCGAGTTCAGCCGCCGAGCGCTGCGAAAGGGCGTGGCGGTAATTCCCGGACCACTCCTGAGCGCCCGTCCTGGTAGGGCCACTGATCATATTCGCGTTCCGTTCTTCGCCGACCCGAAAGTCCTCGCCGAAGCCGTGACCCGTCTGGCTGAATGTTGGGCCAATCCGAACTGATCTCGATTGACCGCCAAAGAGTCATCGAGGTTGTGCGGCGTCACCACTTTGTCAAAGCTTCAGTTCTAGCGCAGAGAAGAGCCACTTTTCCGCGAATTGGCTCTTGTAAAGGAAAGCCAATTTTGCCTACGGTGGCCTAATCCCGTCAGGTGGGACAAAACGAGAAGGGGCACCGGAGTGAGGTTTATGAGGGGCTCGCAAGCCCAAAGAGTCTTCGATCGGTGTCGGCCCGCCAAGAGGGCCTGGGCCGTACGGGACAAGCCAGTCGGTTCCTGTGAGGGGAACGGGAGCCTCGATTGCATGAAACAACCCCGAGTGCGAGGGATGTTATGAGCGACGAGTGCCGGTGTCCCAGCACCGTGTGCTGTCGACCAGTGCGTGCCGCGAGGTTCCCGCGGCGCTATTGGATCCACCGTGAAACGTGGGGAGTTGTCACTCTGTTTCGAGCGGCGGGCCCCGAACTCAACCGATGCCACACGCTGGCGCCGCGCACCACACTTTGCACGAATTCGCGTCCGCGTCGATTCGGCCAATGCCGCGAACCGGACGGGTCCGAACCGGTTGCCGCGAGTAGCCATGCCCCAGTGGTCGGAGCGTCCCCGGAGGCCACGCCACGACCTTTTACCCAGCGACCCGGGGACGTCGTGTTGGTTCGATTGATGTCCATCCCCTGGAGGATTCGATGATCGAATCATTGGTCCATGCGTCATGTGGGTCACGTGCGTCACGTTGAGTATCCGCCCTCCCCCGTTGGAGCGTGTGACGAAGGCCCGCGCGTCCCTTGAGCGCCCTCATTCGTAATCCAGGGGCCTTCGTAGTGTTCGTACTGATCTTTTCGATATCTCCCGGGCCCAACAACCTGATGGTGACGACCGTTGGAGTGGCCAGGGGACGACTCGCCGCGCTAAAGACGGCCGCTGGGGTGAGCGTCGGTTGGGCGATTCAATTGGTCGTATTCGGCCTGGGTGCGATAGCGGTGATGCGCGCGATCCCCTGGCTCGCCACGTTCATCGAGATCTTCGCTGTGACGTACCTACTTTGGCTGGCGCAGAAACTCTGGCGGACGGACACCATTGGTTCGGCGACTCCAGGGCTTAGTTTTCGCGGAACCCTCCTGTTTCAGTGGATAAACCCCAAGGCGTTAACCATTTCTCTGAGCATTTCGGGACTTTTTGTCGTGCGCTCTGGGGGAGGAATCCACCTGTGGTCGGCACTCGCGGTGGCGGTCGTTGCGGCGCTGTTCAACTACCCGTGCGTGTGTCTTTGGGGCTTGGCCGGTTCGACGTTGACCAGGAGGCTCGCGCGACCGGGCGCCGAACTCAGGTTCAACCGACTCGCCGCGGCACTGCTCGTCGCATTGGTCATCCGGCTGGTGGCGAGCTGATCAACACCGCAATGATGCTGGCAACTCCGTGAGGCACCAGGTCGGTGGCCGGTGCGTCATCCTGGGAATGACTGTATGTGGGCCGACCGGGTTTCGAGCACTCCGCCCCGGGACTCGAAGGAGTGCAGTGACGGTTGGGCGATGATGGACAGGTTGCGAAATGCCCGTGAGACGTTTACTGGCGTCTGCGTAGCCACGCACCCTCGTTGACGCGGATGACGCGCCCCTCGCTCGTCGGCGAAGTTGAAGCCAACACTTCGTGATTATCGGGAATAGGCCAGAGGTCGCCTGAGAAATTCACGACGCAGCGGAAGTCGGGACCGCGCCGCAGGATGAGCACACCCGTTGGGCTGGGTTCCCACGTGATGGCCCACTCGTCGTCGGCGAACATCGTCGATCGCAACGCCAGCACAGACCTAAAGAAGTTCAGCGTTGACGATGCATCGTCGAGCTGGGTGGCCACGCTCACGTTGGCCCAACCTTTCGGCTGGGGCAGCCAGGTATCTGGACTCGTGCTGAAGCCGAGAGAGGGACCGTCCTTCTCCCACGGTAGGGGTACGCGGCAACCATCACGACCGAGTTCCCGCCTGCCGGTGCGGAAATATATGGGATCTTGGAGCTTGTCCTCGGGGATGTCGGTGACCTCCCAGAGTCCGAGCTCCTCGCCTTGGTAGATGCACGCCGAGCCCGGCAGGGCCAACGCCAGCAGGTATGCCGCCCGAGCGCGCTCGCGCCCAATCGCGGTCACGTCGGCCAGGGGGCCTTCGGCGGGACCGTCCTGTGAGTAGCGCGACACCGTTCGCTTCTCGTCGTGACTCGAAAGCGTCCACGTTATCCACGATCGGCGCTCGAGGCAGGCGCTATGGAGCGTGTTGATCATCCGACGAAAGGCGTCGGCGTTCCAGACGATCTTGCAGAGGTCGAAGGACAACGTGGATTGCAACTCGTCGCGGCGCATATAGCGGGCCAGTCGGTCCACGTCGCGCACGACAACCTCGCCCACCAAGAACTTTTCAGTCGGGTACTCCTGAGCCACGCGTCGAAAACGTCGAAGCACGTCGTGCACTCCGTCGGCGTCGAAGAACGGCACGGGGCCCCAAATGTCAGGTCGGTAGAGTTCGTCGGGCTTAAAGCCCATGTCGCGGTAATCATCGTCCTTGCCGATTGCCGACACGGCGTCGAGGCGCAGGCCGTCAACGCCAAGAGCGAACCAGAACCGGAAGATCTCGTCAAAACTCTTTCGCACTTCTTCGTTCTTCCAGTTGAGATCGGGCTGACTGGAGTCGAAGAGGTGGAAATACCACTGGCCGGGCGTACCGTCTGGATTCGTGGCGCGGGTCCACGTCGGCCCGCCGAAGATGCTCTTCCAGTCGTTGGGCGGTTCGTCTCCATCCTCCCCCTTGCCGTCCTTGAAGTAGAACCAGTCGCGCTCGGGCGAACCCGCGGGGGAGGTCAGCGCCGCCTGAAACCAGGGGTGCTGGCTGGAGCAGTGATTCGCGACCATGTCGAGGACGACTCGAAGCCCGAGTTCGTGGCTGGCGTCAATGAGGCGCTTGACGTCCTGGAGCGAACCAAAGAGGGGATCGGTATCGAGATAGTTGGTGACGTCGTAACCGCTGTCGAGCATCGGTGAGACGTACCAGGGGGAGACCCATAAGGCCTCGACGCCGAGTTCCTTCAGATACGGCAATCGATCGATCAGACCGGCGATGTCACCCACTCCGTCACCATTGGCGTCGGCGAAACTTCTCAGATAGACCTCGTACAGCACCGCTCGGTGCCACCACTGCAGCGACGCCTCGGTGCCGGCACCGCTTGATGCGACATGGTTCGATACGTCGTTCGACTCGAGAGTGTCTCTCTGCTCATCTTCAAGGACAATCATGAAACTTCCTTTTGACCTGAATATCCTCACGTCACTGTTTGCAACGACACCGAATTCAGTGCACCCAACGACGTGATGAACTTCGCCCTACGTTGAAACTTTGATAATGCTGCACTTCTCACTGCACGACCGAATCTCCTGGCCCCGTCATCAGAACGTGGCCTGAAGAAAAAACTTCTGCTGCACTTGACACCGATGTTAGTGCTCGGTAGCATCCTTTGGAACCGGTTCCGAATTGGGGAAAATAGTACCGGATTTTTTGGGTTGGGGGAAGTCGTAGTGAGCAAGCGTCCGATCAGCATTGCCACCGTTGCCGCTGAGGCCGGGGTCGGTGTGGGCACTGTGTCGCGCGTCCTCAACGGGAGCGATCAGGTGAGCGAGGCCACCCGCAAGCGGGTGCTGGGCACCATGGAGCGCCTGGACTACCGCCCCCTGCGCAGCGCGTCGTCGCTCTCGAAGGGCCGTACCGATGCGGTCGGCATTCTCGTCTCGGTGATCACCCGACCATCGGTCATGGCGCGCCTGGTTGGGGTGATTGACGTCTTGAGTGACGCCGGCCTCGATGCGGTGGTCTTCAACGTCGAGAATCGGGCGCAGCTCGACCGCCACCTTTCGTCCATCATCGATCAGCGCCGTGTCGACGGCATCATCTCAATCTCGCTGACCATCCCCAAGGAGCGGCTCACGCGCATCAGGAAGCTGGCCATTCCCCTGGTGCTCGTTGACAACAGCCTGCCGCATCTTTCCTGTGTCTACATCGACGACGTGGCGGGCGGCCGGTTGGCGACGGAGCACCTGCTCTCGCTGGGCCATCGGCGGATCGGTTTCGTGGGCGACAACGCGCACACTGACTTGGGCATGACCTCCTCGGAGGATCGCTACGCGGGGTATCTGATGGCGCTCGACGCGTCCGGTATTGAGCCTGATTTTGACCTCGTGGCGCGCGGCCCCCACTCTTCGGAAGCGGCCGCCGTTCTCACCAGCGCACTGTTCGAACTTGGCAAGCATCGACCGACCGCGATATTTGCGAGTTCCGACACGCTGGCCGTCGGCGCGGTCAAAGCGACGCAGCAACATGGGCTCACGCTTCCCGATGACTGTGCCGTCATCGGATTTGACAACCTAGAAATATCCTCCATTCTCGACATCTCTACCGTGAATCAGCCGTTGCTGGAGTCCGGGATCAAGGGAGCGTCAAAGATGGTCTCGTTGCTCAACGGCGAGATCGCAAAGCCTCATCGAGAGGAACTTCCTCTTGAAGTGGTCCCCCGCGGAAGTTCGCTGGGGAACCAGAGGAACAGTTACCCCAAGCCCTACGGCGTCGTGGAAGGGCCCAACGGCCTCCAGATTCTCCAAGGGGGAGAGGAGTTGGTCTCATGAAGGACATAACTACAACGAAAAGAGGAGTAATGAGTAAAAGTTTGATTGGCCGGGTGGGGAGGTCCCGCAGCGTTCTCGTGGCTGCGGTCACCTTGACCACCATCGTCGGAATGTCGATCGTCGTGGCGAATGGATCCGCTCTGGCGTCGACGTCGAAGAAGATCGGCGGGACCGTATCGGTCTGGAACGAATTCTCCGGCGCCGAGGCGACCGGTTTTGCCACAGCGTTGAAGCCCTTCGAAAGCAAGACCGGGGTGAAGGTCACCGTTCGTGACGTTGGCTCGTCGGGACCAACGTTGATCGAGGCCGCAGTGGCGGGAGGAAAGCCGCCGGACATCGCGGCAGTCCCGACGCCCGGATCGTTCGACTTGTTGGCCGCGGGGAAGCGGTTGACTCCGCTGAAGCCAATATTGGGTAGTGAAGTGAAGAACTTCTCCGCCGGGTGGAATGCGGCTGCCACGTATGACGGAAAGTTGTACGGCCTCTGGCTCGATTCTTCGTCGAAGAACACCGTCTTCTACAACCCAGCCGTGTTCGCGGCCGCGGGAATCACCTCACCCCCGACGACCTTCCAGGAGTTGCTCACCGACGCCTCGACGATCGCCCAGTCCGGTTACACGCCGATCTCCTACTGCAGTGGGACCTCCGGCGCGGGCTGGTCGGCAACGGACCTCTTTCAAAACGTCTTCGTGAAGGTGAACGGTGCAGCGGCCTACAACGATCTCGTGAGCGGGAAGTTGAGTTGGACCAGTTCTGACGTGACTCAGGCGTTCGCCGATTACTCCTCGCTTCTCGGTACCAACGGAGCGAACGTGGGCGGCATTAGCAACGCGTTGGGCACGGACCAGCTGTGGCCCACCTGCGTCAACCCCGTATTCCCCACGTCGGGACCGCCGACGGCCGCCATGGTGATTGAGGCCTCCTTCGTGGAGCAGACTCTTCCATCGAATTACTCGCCGTCCGATTCATCAACGTGCACCTTGACGCAGACCAATCCCTGCTACGACTACTTCCCGTTCCCGGCGCCCGCTGGTAGCAAGTACGCCACGAACGACCAGTCGTCGGGAGACGTGGCCATGCTGCTGACGTCGACGAAGGCCTCGCGCGCGTTGATCCAGTACCTGGGTTCGAAGCAGTTCGCGACGCTGTGGGAAGAGGCCCCCGGTGGGACGATCACTCCTAACCTGGCCGTGCCGGCGAGCGCCCTCAAGAATCCCGTGACGTTGAGCATCGTGAAGAACCTCAATAGTGCGTCGGCGACGGTATTCAGCATGGACGACGAATACGGTGGCACGCTGGAGCCCCAGATGTGGTCGAACATGCTCGCCTGGGTCGGCGGCACGGACACCACGGCTGAATTCCAGTCGACGATGCAGAGCGAAACGAAGGCCTACTTGGCCTCAAACGGTTAGTCGTACGTAGCGTCATCGGCGTGCGGGTAGTTCCTCAGTGAGCTACCCGCACGCCGATGGATACGGTGGTTGTCGTTGTTGGGCGCAGCCGTATTTTTTGAGTGGTGGGGTCCGTGAGCGCTAGCACAATCAATGTGAAGACACGAACAGGCGGGCACCGCCCGTGGATTCGCGAGCACGCCGTATCGCTCGCCTTCTTGGCTCCCGCCGCGGTCTGGATGCTGTTCATCGTGATCTGGCCCACGATCGACACCTTCCGCCTGAGCCTCTTCAACGAATCGGCCACGAAGTTTCTCGGGCTCACCAACTACAAGACGGTTTTTTCGACGGACACCATCCTCACCGCCTTTCGCAACAACGTCATCTGGGTACTGATTTTCCCGTTTTTCGTCACCATTTTTGGTCTCATCTTCGCCGTGCTCTCCGAACGAATTCGCTGGGCCACCGCGTTCAAGGCGTTGATCGTGATGCCGATCGTGTTCAGTACGACGGCGTCGGCCCTGGTGTGGGCGACCATCTTCGACAACAGCCCGCAGATTGGCGCGGTGAACGCCGCGCTGTTGACGGTGAGCGATTGGTTTAACGCGCCTGGCGCGTATCCCGTGAGTGCCGCAGCCGGTCAATCAGTCGCGAATCTCGTGGGGAGCGACGCCCACGCCAAGAAGGGCAACAGCATCGTCAGTAACTCTTCGGCTCGAGCCGGAGGAACGATCAACATAGGCCTGGAGGACGTCAGTCCCGCGACACTGACCATTCTCAAGGCCCAAGACGCTGTGAAGCCGCGGCCGATGTCGGGCGCCATCACCGGGGTCGTCTGGCGCGCCTTTTCGCCGACCGATCCGTCGAATAGGACTGCGGTTCTGCCCGGAGAGCTGGGTCTGCCGATCATGCGCCTCTCGTTGGTGAACTCGCAGGGCGTGTCCGTGGCGTCGACCACGACTACCTCGAGTGGCCAGTACATATTTTCGAACGTCGGAAAGGGTAAATACTTCGTCGAAATCCAATCCTCCAATTTCAGTTCCGGCTTCACGGGCATTTCGTGGCTAGGCGGTACTTCGCTGACGCCGGTTTCTGGGTTGGGCCAGACCGCGCAGGCACTTCTCTCAGTCCCGCTGGCCGACCTGGCGATGATCATCACCTACCTGTGGATCTGGGCCGGGTTCGCGATGGTGCTTATCGGGGCCGGGCTCGCGTCGCTCAACCGCGAGGTCCTAGAGGCCGCTCGAATAGATGGAGCGAAGGAGTGGCAGGTCTTTCGCAGGGTCACCGTCCCGATGCTGGCCCCCGTCCTCGCCGTCGTGTTCGTGACCATGATCATCAACGTCCTGAAGGTCTTCGACATTGTCTTGAATATGGCGTCCGGCGCTTCCGTCAACGCGACCCCCACTCTGGCGGTGGAGATCTATAACGACGGCTTCACCGGTGGCGTTCACTCGGGCGTGTCGAGCGCCATCGCGGTCATACTCTTCCTGCTCGTTCTACCGGCCATGGTCATGAACCTGAAGCGGATCAAGGGAGTGTGATGACGACGACGGCTCCGACAACTGCTCCCACGAAGCGCCGTCACCTCCTGCGGCGAATGTTGCCGGCCCGGGGGCCATCGAACATAGTGCTCGCGATCATCGCCATCATCTGGCTGGTGCCGACCGTGTCGCTGCTGGTCATCTCCCTGCGCCCCGAGGCCGATTTCGGTGTCAGCGGCTGGTGGAAGGCCCTTCTGGCTCCGGCCACCCTCACCTTTTCGAACTATCACGTCCTCTTGGGCCAGGGGTTCGTCGCCGGAGGACTGCTGGACTCGTTGATGACGTCGATAGAAATTACGGTGCCGGCCACGTTGCTGGTGGTCTTCTTCGCGTGCTTCGCCGGGCACAGCCTGGTCTTTGGCAAATGGCGCGGGCGCGACGTCGTTTTCCTGACCGTCGTGGGTCTCATGGTGGTGCCCGTTCAAGTTGCCCTCATCCCGGTCGTGCAGTTCTATCGCGAGATGGGGCGGCTCTTCGGCTTGAACCCGTACGGGACGATTCCCGGTGTGATCATCTTTCACGTGGCGTTCGGCCTACCGTTCGGGATCTTCCTGATGCGCAATTTCATGAGCGGTATACCGAAGGACCTGCTGGAGGCAGCTCGCATGGAGGGTGCCGGTGAGTGGAAGGTGTTCTATCAAATAGTGCTGCCACTGGCCCTACCGGCCCTGGCCTCGCTCGCGATTTTCCAGTTCATCTGGGTGTGGAACGACCTGCTCGTGGCTCTCGTCTTCTTGGGCGGCAACGCCCACACCCCGCTCACGGTCTTCCTCTACGACCAGAAC